>Ga0256407_10002293_pt1 | contig 37013 bp, 27 predicted proteins | sample RumenRJG_04DNA_FD_193489 | JGI IMG/M metagenome (GOLD analysis project Ga0256407, IMG submission 193489) | Bovine rumen microbial communities from Lethbridge, Alberta, Canada - RJG_04 | ecosystem: Host-associated > Mammals > Digestive system > Stomach > Rumen | place: Canada: Alberta... | reverse complement strand
GGGCAGGTCGGAGACGCCTGCCATTGGCGCGAAGATGACTCTGCCCGGAATTGTTACCTCTCCGATCTGAAAAGGCGTGTTTTTATTTTCTGTCATAATATTTAATCCGCTGTTCCTGCTTTCTTCTCTTCTTTCGATTTATTCTTCTTCCTCGTAATTCTCGATGAGGTCCGCCGGATTCTGATGCAAAAAAGTCACGCGGAAATAAATCGAGAGAGCGTCCAGCATCTCTTTTTTCTTCCTGCGGATCTCCTTGATCAGAAGGCGGGCGCCGATCTCATCATAAAACATATCGTCCTCTGCGTGCTGCATGTCGAACTCAATGTGACCGAAGGGAGTAAAGGAAATAGTAAAGACTCCGCCGACCTCCTCGGTGAAGAGTACACAGATAATATGCAGTTCGTCCTTGATGTTCTCGGGAAGCCTATCGAATTTTTTATTAAAAAAGTACTTTTTCTCGTAGGAATTTGCCCCGCAGATGATAATCCTGTATTTGTCCTGCCCGGCAAACTCTTCTTCATTGTTCATTGTCGGTTCCATGAAAGCCAGTCTTTCCTCTATTCTATCTAAATTCTCTAAATCTTAATTAATCTCTGTTCTCAACTTTGTAGTGTCTCAATTTTGTCCGTTCCCAACTTTGTTGTTTCTCAACTTTGCCGGTTCTCAATTTTGTCCGTTCTCAACTTTGTTGTTTCTCAACTTTGCCGGTTCTCAATTTTGTCCGTTCTCAACTTTGTTGTTTCTCAAAGTTTTCTGTTCTCAACGTTTTCTGTCTGCAGTTGTCCTCCGCCGCATACAGAATCCGGCTCAGACATAGCCCTTCACGCCGCGCACAGAGACTTCTCCGGAGCCGATGGCGCGGACCGGGCCGCCGCCGTCTGGCTGCACAAGGAGTTCTCCCAAGTCGTTGATCCCGATGGCGGTCCCGGTAAAGGGCTCTCTGGGGTCCAGCACGTGCACGCTCTTTCCGCAGTTCACCAGTCCTGCCTCGTAGGCCGGGCGGAGCGCGGAAAAGTCCTGATTCTGCACAAACAGGGCATAGTTCTTTTCAAAGTGGTTCCAGATTGCGGCAGTCAGGGCAGCCCGGTTGATCTTTCTGCCCGTGGAAAGGGAAAAAGAAGTCGCGTTCTCAGCGATTTCCGGGGCAAATCCGGTCTGGTTGACGTTGAGTCCTGTCCCGATGGTGATCGCGCTGATCTCGCTGTCCTCCATCCGCATTTCCGTCAGGATTCCGCAGAGTTTGCGATAAGCTCCGCCGTCGACAGACGCTACGATATCGTTGGGCCACTTGATGCCGAACCGGCATCCGGGAGAGTCCCCGCAGATACTTTCCGCAGCCTGATAGACCGACAGGGCCATCACGACGGTCAGCATGGGGGTGACTTCGGGGCGCAGGTCGGGTTTGAGGAGAATACTCATATAAATGTTCCCCTCCTGCGGGGAGATCCAGGTCCTGCCGCGCCTGCCCTTGCCGGCGGTCTGTCTTGCCGCGACGACAAGTGTTCCGTGAGGACATCCCTCCGCCGCCAGGGCAAAAACATCATCATTGGTGGATCCGGTCTCCTCCTTAAAAATCAGAGGACGTCCCGCCCAGGATGTGGAGAGTTTTCCGACGATTTGTTCCCGGTTGAAAATATCTGTTTCTTCCATCGAAAGGAGGCGGTAGCCTTTATTGGTCACCGCCTCAATGGGATATCCCTCTTCTTTCAGTTTTTGAATATTTTTCCAGACAGCTGTGCGGGAGACCCGGAGCATTTCACACAGTTCCTGCCCCGATACAAAACCCTCTGTCTCTGTAAGCCGCCTCAGAATTTCTTTTTTTCTGTCCACCCTGCAGTCCTTTTTCCGGTATTTCGGGCTCACAGACTTCCGCCCCTGAGCCCGAATTGTTTCCTCTTATTTTTTTAACGCTTTATTTCGCACTTGCAGCTTAGCACCTGACTGAAAATTTTTCTATCTTAGTGCGTGCCCTGAAAATATTTTTTAGCACCTGACCGAATATTTATCTTAGCGCCTGTCCAGAATATGGATTCTATCAGATGAGAGTTGCCGCGATCACTGCCTTAATGGTGTGCATGCGGTTTTCTGCCTCCTCAAAGACGCGGGAAGCGGGTCCCTCGAAGACCTCGTTGGTCACTTCGAGTTCTTTCAGGCCGAACTGCTCGTGGATCTGTCTTCCGATGGTTGTCCCGAGGTCGTGGAAAGCGGGCAGGCAGTGCATGAAAATCGCGTTTTCGGAAGCCAGGCCCATGAGTTCTTCAGTGACCTGATAGGGCTTCATCTGCTCGATGCGCTCCGCCCATGCCTCCATAGGCTCTCCCATAGATACCCACACGTCCGTGTAGAGAACGTCGGCGTCTTTGGCACCTGCGCGGGGATCTTCCTCGAGGGTGATGCTGCCTCCGGTCTGCTCCGCAATAGCCTTGCACTCCTTAACAAGTTCGGGATCCGGGAAATAAGTTCGGTTGGCGCACAGGGTGATATGCATGCCGCACTTGGCGCCGGTCACCATCCAGGAATTTGCCATATTGTAGCGGCAGTCGCCGAAAAAGCTCAGCCTGATTCCCTTGATACGTCCGAAATTCTCTCGAATGGTCAAGAGATCAGCGAGCATCTGGGTGGGATGAAACTCATTGGTGAGGCCGTTCCAGACGGGAACCTTTGAATATTTCGCCAGTTCTTCCACTATTTCCTGTTCGAAACCACGGTACTCGATACCGTCGAACATACCTGCGAGAACACGGGCGGTGTCGGCAATGCTCTCCTTTTTCCCGATCTGGGATCCGCTCGGATCCAGATAGGTGACGCCCATTCCCAGATCATGACCGGCTACCTCAAAGGCGCATCTTGTCCGGGTGCTGGTTTTTTCAAAGATCAGGGCAATGTTCTTGCCCTCGCAGTACCTGTGGGGGATTCCTTTTTTCTTCTTTTCCTTCAGGTCAGCTGCGAGTTCCACAAGGGAAAAAATCTCTTCGGGTGTAAAATCCAGCAGTTTTAAAAAATCTCTGTCTTTGAGGTTGATCATGAATTCGTCCTTTCTGGAAATATCAGGGCATATGCATTCAGTGTATTTATTCACCGCGGTTTCCCGCCGTCCCCCGCTGTCCGCCGCCGTCCGGGCCGCCCCGGTGCTCCCCGGCTGCTGACGCAGTTAAGAGGCAGTTGTATTAAAGAGGCGGTTGTATTAAAGAGGCGGTTGTATTAAAGAGGCGGCTGTATCCCGCAGGCGACTATGGTCAGCCCGGATTTTTTGCGCTGTTTAATCGACATCCGCGGCAGAAGAAAATTTCTGCCGCGGAGTTTTTTTGATTATATGAACAGGCGGTTGTGCGAATATCGCGCTCATCCGATATCTGATCGTTCGATCTTCGATTACGCGTTCTTGTCTGCTGTATTTGCCGCGGGAGCCTGCGCGCCGGCACTGTTTCCGGTCTCCGCGATTCCCTTGAGGGAAGCTGCCAGTCCGGCGATACCCTGGATCTCGGAAGGGATGATGATCTTGGTCGCCTTGCCGTCTGCCGCCTGGGCAAATGCCTCCAGGCTCTTGAGTGTCAGGACTGCCTGGTCGGCGCCTGCCTCGCGGATCATGCGGATACCGTCTGCATTCGCCTCCTGCACCTTGCGGATCGCTTCGGCACGGCCCTCTGCCTCTTTCAGCATGCGCTCTTTCTGCGCTTCAGCTGCCAGAATGGTGGCCTGCTTGTCAGCTTCTGCCTGGAGGATCAGGGATTCCTTACGGCCCTCTGCAACGAGGACTGCGGACTTCTTTTCACCTTCTGCCTTCAGGATGGATTCACGTCTCTCACGCTCTGCCTTCATCTGCTTCTCCATTGCCTCACGGATCGCAGTGGGAGGTGTAATATTCTTGAGCTCGACACGGGTGACCTTGATTCCCCAGGGGTCTGTCGCGACGTCCAGGGACGCGCGCATCCTGGTGTTGATGGTCTCACGGGAAGTCAGTGTCTCATCCAGTTCCATATCACCGATGATATTACGGAGAGTGGTAGCTGTCAGATTTTCAATTGCCATGATGGGATTTTCCACACCGTAGGTATAGAGTTTCGCGTCAGTGATCCGGAAAAACACGATGGAGTCGATCTGCATCGTGACGTTATCCTTTGTGATAACCGGCTGGGGCGGGAAATCCACAACCTGCTCCTTAAGATTTACCCTGCGGGCAACACGGTCGATGAAGGGAGTCTTAAAATGAAGACCCGCGGGCCATGTGTCCTGATAAGTTCCCAGTCTCTCGAGAACGTAGGCGTGCTCCTGCGGAACGATCTTAATGCAGGATGTCACGACCATAAGCATTATGATAATGACCAGAAAAATAAAAACCATAGATACCATATTGATTCTCCTCTCTAAATCAATGGATTAATCTATTTTATAAAATGATTGAATCATTTTATAAAGCAAAGCATTATTTCAAGACCCGCTCGCGAGTCTTGCGCGATGAAGAATAAAACCGACGCCTGCCGTAAAGAAGCCGGCACAGGCAGTTTCTGTGCTGCCGCTTTCTATATTGTTGTCATTTTATTCTTTCTTGCGACAATCAGTTTGACCCCCTGTATGGACTTTATGACAGCCACTTCTCCTTTTTCAATGGTCTGGTCACTGTCATCGGATCTTGCCATCCAGTATTGTCCTTCCAGCTGGGCCTCTCCGGTCCCCTGGAGATTATCAATTTTCTCCGTGACCAGGACTTCCTTCCCGATCATCAGGTCCAGGCTGTTTTTGCCGCTCCCCTTGCGCATATATTTAAGAGCGAGCGGACGGGTCACCAGCAAAAGGATCAGAGATACAGCCGCAAACAGGCCGGTCTGCAGCCAGAAAGGTCCGCCCAGAAAAGCACAGACCAGTGCAGCTACGCCTCCGCCGGCAAACCATATTGTCGTGAGTCCCGCGGTCATTGCTTCGACCAGCAGCAGTGCCGCAATCAATAGCAGCCAAATAAAAATTGCATTCAAGCCCGCCTCCTTCCGCTGTATTTCACCAGCGTAAATGTGACTGCGAAAAACAGGTCAGCTTCGTTTTCTTCAGAACGTTCTTTTCCAGAGCGTTCTTTTAGATAGTAGCACAACAGAGTAAAGCCCTCAATGAAAAAAATCTAAACAAGTATTACTCCAAATGTAAATTATTTAATAAAATTGCGAAACGAACGCTTCGAGACTCTTTTGCAGCAAAGCTTTCCCGCCGCGTGGGCTGTCTCACTGCGGGCTCTCCCGCCGAAAAGTGCTCTTGCTGAAAAGCTTTCCCGTTGCGAAGCTCTCCCGTTGCAAAGCTTTCCCGCCGCGTAGGCTGTCTCACTGCAAAGCAGCAGCCCGGCGCTGGCGGCTCGCTTCGAAGAGGAGAATGCCCGCCGCCATGGCGGCGTTGAGGGATTCCGCCCCTCCTGACATGGGAATGATGATTTTTTCATCCGCCGCCTCTGTAATTTCTGCCGACAGTCCGTTTCCTTCGTTGCCGATCAGAAAGGCACTGCCCCCTGTGAGAGGGAGGGCGTCATAAGCCCTGGTCCCGCCCAGATGAGCCGCATAGCTCCTGATTCCCTGTTCACGCAGCCTTTCCAGATCAGCGCACAAGTCCCCGCTCACCGCAAAGGGCATGCGGAAAATCGCGCTCATGGTCGCGCGGACCACCTTGGGATTGAAGAGGTCCACTGTGCCGCGGCTCATCAGAATTCCTGTAGCTCCGGCAGCTTCCGCAGTCCTGAAAATGGTCCCCAGATTGCCCGGATCCCGGATGTCTTCGAGAACCAGCAGGAGCGGCTCTGCTTTTTGGTCCCGCCCCATGAGTTCTTCCATCGTGTATGTCGGCATCTTAGTGACACACAGGATCCCCTGCGGAGTCTCTGTGTCCGCGGCCTTTGCCATGACCTCCTCCGAGACGACGGTCAGGGGAAATCCTGACATTCTGGCTTTCTCCTGGTCCGGAGCATCGGAAAGCCATTCCTCCGTCGCATATACTTCCGTGATAAAGGGCTCAGGTGTATCCGCGCAAAGCCTGGTGCCCTCGATCAGAAACATTCCTGTTTCCCGGCGCAGCTTCGCTTTTTTGCGCAGTTCGACCAGCCGCCTGATCCGGGGGTTTGATACCGATGTGATTTTTTCCGGCATAACAGTCCCTTCCTGTCTCCAAATCAGCCCTGTCCGCAGCAAAGTGGAAAATACATTTCACGGGCTGTGTCATTAAAAAAGGGCGAGCCCTGCCCGCCCTCTTTTTCTCTGTATGTACATTTTCTGTATGTACAGCGCAGCGTCCCCACCCCTGCAGGTTCCCTGTACTGTACTGCACCGGTCCGCTGCCCGCCCGTGAATCTTTCGCGGCAGGGAACAGAACAAATGCGAAAAACCGGTCGTTCAGCCGTTTTCCCGATCAGAGGTTCATGCTGATCTTGTACTCGTACTCAGGGAACTCTTTGGTCATAGCCAGAGCTTCCTCGATGTCCAGATCGACAAAGTTGCCGTCGCGGTAGCAGACCACGCGGTTGCTCTTGCCCTGAAGGAGGATATCCGTCGCATAGGCACCCATGATGGAGGCATAGTAGCGGTCTTTACATGTAGGTGCACCGCCTCGCTGCATGTAACCCAGAATCGTGGCACGGGTCTCAATGCCGGTCGCCGCCTCGATGCGCTTGGCCATCGAAGTGGAGTGGCCGATACCCTCGGCGTTGATGATCAGATGGTGTCTCTTGCCTCTGCGGCGGTTTTCAATGATATGGTCGACGAGCTTTTGCTCGTTGTAATCGTATTTTTCAGGAAGCAGGATATCTTCGGCGCCGTTGGCGATACCGCACCAGAGTGCGATGTAGCCGGCATGGCGGCCCATGACCTCGATGATGGAGCAGCGCTCATGGGAGGACGAGGTATCCTTGACCTTATCGATTGCGTCCATTGCCGTGTTGACAGCAGTGTCGAAACCGATTGTATATTCCGTACATGTGATATCAAGGTCGATCGTACCGGGAAGTCCGATCGTGTTGATTCCCTGGCGCGCGAGTGCCTGAGCGCCGCGGTAGGAACCGTCTCCGCCTATGACAACGATGCCGTCAATTCCGTGTTTACGGCAGATATCAGCAGCTTTTGCCTGTACCTCAGGCTCTTTGAACTCGAGACATCTCGCGGTTCCGAGGATCGTACCGCCGCGCTGAATGATATTGGCCACGTCGACAGATTTCATCTCAAAGATTTCCTCATTGAGCAGCCCCTTGTAGCCGCGCATGATTCCCTTGACCTTGACCTTGTTGTGAAGGGCCTCTCTGACAACCGCACGGATCGCAGCATTCATACCGGGAGCATCGCCGCCGCTTGTAAGCACGCCAATCGCATTAAATTCTTTTTTTGCTGCCATAAATACCTCCTCATTACACGCGCTTTTTCGTGTAAACGACATGACGTGCCGCCAACGCAAAAGGCGATCCACAATGTATTCGCTTTCGAAGTATGGGTGCCGCAATACAGGAAAAACTGTCCGGGCACCAGAGTCAGCAGAAAGAAATTTGCATTCTTTTCGTCCCTGACTGCTGTTAATAATGCCGAAACGAGATAGTCCGTCATCAAATATTTTAGAGTATCTGCACAGGTTTTGCAACTGTTTATTCTATGTGGCGGAGGCGCAGATCACACTCCGAAGGGCGCGGCAGCAGCAGGAATCCGGGGCGCAGGACTCGCAGACAAGTCTTGAACTTACTGCAGGACCACGTTCCGGAGTCCGCAGATCCCGCTCAGAAGTCCGATCACCGTGTCGTCGGCGCGTATTCCCTGTCCGGGCGGCAGAGTCTTTTTGGCCTTGCGGTCCTCGATGTAGATCACGACCTGGTCGCGCCCTCCGTGCTCCGCAACAGTACGCAGCACAGACTGCTCCTTTTCTTTCCATTTTTCGAAAGAAGGGAAGCGCAGCCAGACCTTGCGGGGCACATCGTCGAAGGAGACGATCTTCTCCGCGATGAGTTTGCCGTCTTTTTCCTCCTCCAGGGAGACGCGGCCGCTGATAAAGATTTTGCTGTCTTCATCCAGGATGTCCGAGCTCTCCTCGTAGGTGCGCGGAAAGACGATGACCTCGACATTTCCGGTCATGTCCTCGATCGTGAGGAAGGCCATGACCTGGTCGTTTTTCGTGTACTTGATCTTTTTTTCGGAGACCAGTCCGCCGATCACAGCTTTCTGCCGGTCGGTCAGCCTGCTCTCTGTTTCCTCCTCCAGGACAAAGTCCGAGGCCGAGGCAGTGACATGGCTTCTCCACAGACCTTCGTAAGCCTGCAGGGGATGACCGCTGACATAAATGCCCAGCACTTCTTTTTCGAAGGCAAGTTTCAATTCCTCCGGGTATTCGCCCACATCGGGCATCCGGATCTCGTAGTCTTTTTTGTCCTCCTCATCTGCTATGTCAAAGAGCGACATCTGACCTGCCATGTCGTTCTTCTTGGAGCTCTGCAGGTCATCGAGGATTCTGACGTAGACGCTCATCAGCTGTTTTCTGGTGCCTTCCAGACAGTCCAGAGCGCCCGCCTTGATGAAGTTTTCGACTGTCCTTCGGTTGACGTCTTTTTCCTGGGACGCCATGCGGGTCAGGAAGTCGCGGATATCCTTAAAGGGGCCGCGCAGGCGCCGCTCGTTGACCAGGGCATCGATCACCGGGCGTCCGACTCCCTTGATGGCAGTGAGCGCGTATCGGATCCCGCCTGACGATACAGAAAAACCGGCCTCCCCCTCATTGATATCCGGAGGCAGGATCCGTATCTTCATAGAACGGCAGGAAAGGATGTAGGAAGCGACCTTGGTCGGATGATCTATGACCGATGTCATCAGAGCCGCCATAAATTCCATGGGATAATAATATTTGAGCCAGGCTGTCTGATAGGCAACGACAGCGTAACAGGCGGCGTGAGACTTATTAAAGGCATATCTGGCAAAATCCATCATCGTGTCATAGATGCCGGAAGCGACAGTCTCATCGATTCCGCGGGAGACGCATCCCGGGACATTCTCCTCCGGGTTTCCGTACACGAAGTTGCGGCGCTCCTGTTCCATGACCTTCTGCTTCTTTTTGCTCATCGCGCGGCGCACCAGGTCGCTTCTGCCCAGGGTGTAGCCGCCCAGATCGCGGACGATCTGCATAACCTGCTCCTGATAAACGATACATCCGTATGTGGGCTGCAGGATTGGCTCAAGTTCCGGGCAGGCGTAACGCACCTCACTCAGGTTATTTTTGCCCTTGATGTACTGCGGGATAAAATCCATGGGGCCCGGTCTGTACAGGGAGATTCCCGCTATGATGTCCTCGAAATTCCCGGGGCGGAGCTCCTTCATAAAGTTCTGCATGCCCCCCGACTCAAGCTGGAAAATTCCGTCTGTTTTGCCGGTTGAAATATAGCGGTATATGCTGGGATCCGAGTAGTCCAGGGCATCCATGGAGACCACCGGTCCCAGAGGGTTTTCGGCCGGTCTGGACGGCCCCACTGCCGGTTCAAAGGGAGGGTAGGCGCCCCCGGCTTCCTCAATCGACCGGTTTGCCATCTCCACGGCGTTCTGAATCACTGTCAATGTCCTAAGGCCCAGGAAATCCATTTTGAGAAGCCCAAGCTCCTCTATGGTCGTCATGGGAAACTGGGTAGTAGTCGATCCGTCCTGGGCACGCGCGAGCGGCACCAGGTCCTCCGCGGGCTCAGAGCAGATGACGACACCCGCCGCGTGGACGGAGGCGTGTCTCGGCAGGCCTTCCAGACGCAGGCTCATGTCGATCAGCTTGTGGACACGGTCGTCTTTTTCGTAAGTGCCGCGCAGATCCGGGCTCATTTTCAGTGCCTTTTCCAGCGTGATCCCCAGCTCCTGGGGCACCATTTTGGAAATGGAGTCCACAAATCCGTAGGGCAGGTCCATGACCCTGCCGACGTCGCGTATGACACCCCGGGCAGCCATGGTTCCGAAGGTAATGATCTGCATAACCCGGTCTTTTCCGTATTTTCTGGTGACGTAATCGATGACCTCGCCCCTGCGTTCGAATCCGAAATCCACGTCAATATCGGGCATGGAAACACGCTCCGGATTGAGGAAACGCTCAAAGAGCAGGTTGTAGCGGATTGGATCGATGTCCGTAATTCCCAGGGAATAGGAGACGATGGAGCCCGCCGCGCTGCCTCGTCCGGGTCCGACCATGATTCCGTTCTCGCGTGAAAAATTGATGTAGTCCCAGACGATCAGGAAATAGTCGACATATCCCATCTGGCGGATCGTATTCAATTCATAGTCCAGACGGTCACGAAGTTCCTTGGCGGACAGGCCGGAATACATTCTTTCCTCCTGATCCGGCTCACTTACAGCATTGGTTTTGCCGGGAGGACTGTTTTCCTGGTCCGATGCACCTTCAGCATCGGCTCTGCCGGGGGGATTGTTTCCCTGATCCGGCGCGTTCCCGGCTTTGTCTTCCATCTCCGGCAGAATTCCGGATTCTTCATCCTCAAAGATTCCGGGGTAGCGCCTCTCCATGCCGTCGCGGCACAGTTTGTTCAGATAAGTCCAGGAGTCGTAGCCCTCCGGCACGTCGAAATGCGGGAGTTTAATGACCCCGAACTCAATCTCCACGCTGCAGCGGTCGGCGATGCGCTGGGTATTGTCGAGGGCCTCCTGCGCGTAGGGAAAGAGGCGGCGCATCTCCTCCTCGCTCTTGACGTAAAACTGCCCGCCCGGATACCGCATGCGGTTCTCGTCAGCCAGCTTCTTGCCGGTCTGGACGCAGAGCAGGATGTCATGGGCTTCAGCGTCGTCCGCGTAAGTATAGTGGCAGTCGTTGGTCGCGATCAGGGGGATTCCCAGCTCACGGCTCATTCGGAGCAGTTCGGCGTTCACCGTCTGCTGGTCAGGATAGCCGTGGTCCTGGAGCTCCAGGAAATAGTATCCTTTCCCGAAAATGTCTTCGTAGCGCTTTGCCGCCTCCCGGGCGGCCTCCGGGTTTCCGCGGACGATCTCGCGCGCGACCTCTCCCGCCAGGCAGGCGGATGTGGCTATGATCCCCTCGTGGAACTCGCGCAGCAGATCCAGGTCCACTCTGGGCTTGTAATAAAAGCCCTCTGTAAAGGACCGGCTCACGATCTTCATCAGGTTCGCGTATCCGGTATTGTTCTCCGCCAGCAGAATGAGGTGATAATAGCGGTCCTCCCCGTGGCTCTGCTCGCGGTCAAAGCGCGATCCGGGCGCGACATAGACCTCACAGCCGATAATGGGCTTGATGCCCGCCGCTTTTGCGGCCTTATAAAAATCAATCACTCCGTACATGACGCCGTGATCGGTAATGGCCGCTGCCGTCATGCCGAGTTCTTTGACCCGGCTGACATACTCGGTGATTTTGTTGGAGCCGTCCAGAAGCGAGTACTCCGTGTGGACGTGCAGATGCGCAAAGGACATAACGTCTCCTTTACTTTACGTTTTTTTGAGTTTTCGTTTTCCGTTTTTCAGCTCACCTTAATCTGCTTCTGACAGCCGGAATCACCTTCCGCACTTAAATCCGTTTTTTCCGGACCGCTTCATGAATTTCATGAATTGATTATAACAGAAAGGGAACTGAAAATCATCAAAAATCGAATATTCGTTCGATTTTGAATGCGGGTAATGGCCCAGAGGCAGCCACGCTGCCCTCTGCCCCGACCGATCCGTGTCCGCCGCCAGACGAAAAAGTCCATTGCAAAGATCGTGTCATAACAGGCCGGAGGAGACTGTCACACAGACCTCTGCCCCGGACCGGTCCGTGTCCTCCGCAATGGCAGAAAATACCTTGCACGAACCATGTCATAAAGAAAAGGCATTCCCGCAGCTGCCTGAACCGTGGAAATGCCTCAATGCCATGTTTTTCCCGCATCATTTCAGATTTCAGAAATCCGGTCACCACAGTGCCTCATTTTTTCAGGAAGGCGTCTCCGATGACGAGGTCCTCCGGGGTTGTGATCTTGATGTTGCGGTAGGTCGCCATGACCATCCGGACGCGGCACTCTCCCGAGAGTTCCGCCACCATCGCGTCGTCTGTCAGAATGATCCCCCGGGACGCAAGATAGTCTTCCTCTGCCAGTGCCTTGCGGTGGGCATTCCGGATCAGATCCAGCTCAAACACCTGCGGGGTCTGGACGATCCAGACGCTTGCCCGGTTGGGTGTGGTCTCCACATCGCTGTTTTCATCCACTATCTTGACAGTGTCCTTGGCCGGCACGCCCGCAACGCAGGCTCTGGTCCTCTGTACTGTATCAAAGAGGCGTTCCAGCGTCGGCTGGTCCAGGAAAGGTCTCGCGCAGTCGTGTATAAATACATAGTCGCATGGCCAGTCGATCGACTCCAGCCCTCTAGCGACCGAGTGAACCCGCTCCTTTCCGCCCACGACGACCTTTCGGACTTTTTCCCCGCAGCCGTACTCATCCAGAAGATCTGTCACGACCTCCACGTCGTCTTTATGGACCGTGACGACAATATCCGTGATGATAGGGCTCTCCTGCATGGTTCTGATCGAGTGCAGAAACATGGGCATCCCGCCCAACATCAGATACTGTTTCCTTATCTCTCCGCCCATGCGCAGGCCCATGCCCGCCGCCAGCATTACCGCAGTGCACTTAGTATCGCTCTTCATAAAAAAGATCCCCTTTCTGATTTAGAGTGATTTTCCGTCAGAAATGTATAAAATACCTCTGAAACCGGCACCGGTCATGATCCAGGGATTTCCAGTCCATCGATTATTCCGGATTCTGTCACAAAACAGTTTTGCAAAATATTCGATTTCAACTATCATTTGCTGTTTACAGTTATTGTTGTCCCGGGCGCAGACCCGGCACAGCTTCCGGTTTTTCTATCTTTGTCCCGGGCGCAGACCCGGCACCGCTTCCGTTTTTTTATCTTTGTACCGGGCGCAGGCCCGGCACAGCATCCGTCTTTTTATCTTTGTCCCGGGCGCAGACCCGGCACAGCCTTCATTTTTTCTATCTTTGTACCGGGCGCAGACCCGGCACAGCTTCCGGTTTTTCTATCTTTGTCCCAGGCGCAGACCTGGCACAGCGTTGAGATCAAGGCCCGAAAAGTTGCCCTTAATATACTCGAAATAGGCGGCGCTGCCGATCATGGCGGCATTGTCTGTGCAGAGAATCGGCGGAGGACAGAAAAACTCAGCCCCTTTCTCCTCGCACATCTGTCTCATGCCTGCGCGCAGGGCATTGTTGGCCGCCACGCCTCCGGCGAGAGCAAATTTTTTGAGGCCGTACTGCTCAATCGCCTCACCGGCGTGAGATACGAGCACATCCACAACCGCCTGCTGGAAGGATGCCGCCACGTCGGGCACATTGACCGTGATGCCCTTCATGCGGCTTGTATTCAGGTAGTTGAGGACGGCGGATTTCATGCCGCTGAAGCTGAAGTCATAGCGGGATCCCGCCACCTTTCCCCGGGGAAATGTGATCGCATGAGGATTTCCCTCTCTGGAAGCCTTGTCGATTTTGGGGCCTCCGGGATAGCCCAGGCCGATTTCCCGCGCCACCTTGTCAAAAGCCTCTCCCGCCGCGTCGTCCTGTGTCTTTCCCAGAATCTCATATTCACCGTAATCGCGGACAAGAACCAGATGCGTGTGTCCGCCGGAGACTACCAGGCAGGCAAAAGGCGGCTCCAGTGTCGGCTCCGCGATATAATTCGCGCTGATATGTCCCTCGATATGGTGCACACCGATCAGCGGTATTCCGGTCGCGAAGCTCAGTCCCTTGGCGGCGGAAACACCGATCAGCAGGGGCCCGACCAGTCCGGGCCCATAGGTGACCGCGATGGCATCCAGATCCTCCAGAGTCTTTCCGGCCTCCTCCAGCCCCTCCCGGATTACCTGCGTGATTCGCTCGGTATGCTTTCGGGAGGCTATTTCCGGCACGACACCCCCGTACAGAGTATGGATATCGATCTGGGAGGAAATCACGTTGGAAAGGACCTTGCGCCCGTTGACCACGACAGAGGCAGCTGTCTCATCGCAGCTGGATTCAATTGCGAGTATGGTAACATCTTTTTTTATATCAGTCATTTTTTCCTTTTATAAGCCCGCGGTTCGTTTTCCGGGCGTTTCTTTAATTATACACCATTCTTCCGGCAGAGGCACCTGTCTCGTCTCTGAACGGGACCTCTTCCGCGGAAAGCCCTATTATTTGAAAAAGTGATGTGCCCGCGGACGATTATGGCAGGCCGGGATTGTTACGCGCCGTTTCGGTAATCACTCAGGCGCATTCTCATTGTCAAAAGTGAGGGTGATCGTCTTTCCGTCCTTGCCCGGATAGCTCTGCGGAAAAATCTTTCTGACATCCGGCATAAACTCCTCGGGACGGTTCAGCGAAGGGCTGTAATGCGTCAGCCACATCTGGGCGGGCGCCGCCTTTTTGGCGATCGCGGCTGCCTCAACAAAAGTCATGTGCTTGTGCTCCCGTGCCTTGGCAATCTTGTCCGGCTCTCCGTACATGCCCTCGCAGATCAGAAGATCCGCGCCCGCGGCGTATTTTACGATATTGTCGCAGGGGCGGGTGTCGGTGGTATAGACCAGCTTCAGGCCCTTTCTGGGAGGCCCCAGCACCATTTCCGGCGTGAACACGCCGTCCTCTGTCTCTATGGTCTCGCCCTTCTGCAGCCGGCTCCACAGCCTGACGGGGATGTTCTGCTCCCTGGCGCGCGCGGCATCGAAGCGGCCTGCTCGGTCCAGCGAAAAGGCGTAGCCGTAGCATGTGACATTGTGGTTGACCCGGAAGGCGTGAATGTGAAAATCCTTATCCCCGGGCAGTGTGATCTCCTGCTCCCGCTCCGTGAGCTCCAGGAACTGTATCTCAAAAGGGATCTCCGGAGCGATTACGCGGAGACTGTTCACAACGCGTGACAGCCCCTTGGGGCCGATCATCAGCAGCGGTTCCGTCCGCTCCGCGTTGCCCATGGTGAGCAGCATCCCGGGCAGTCCTGAGATGTGATCGGCGTGGTAATGTGTAAAAAGCATGAGGTCGATGGGCTTGGGACTCCAGCCCTTTTTACGCAGAGCGACCTGCGTGCCTTCGCCGCAGTCCACCATTATTCCTTTTCCGTTGTAGCGGAGCATCAGCGAGGTCAGATACCGATAAGGAAGCGGCATCATTCCCCCTGTTCCGAGCAGACAGACATCAATCATATATCCCTTTCTCCTGCCGCCGCAGCGGCCTGTAATTTATACTTTTTTCCTGCCGCGCGGGCTCAGTGCTCAGGCACGTTACCCTGTTCCGCCGCAGCAGCGGGCTGCTATTAATTACTGCCCTTCCGGTATAGAGACAGATCAGCTTGTAAAAGGCCGCCTTATCATGGCCTCTGCCACATGATCAGCCCATCCTCTTTCGGATGATCGTAGTAACCGCGGCGCACACCCTCCGTCCTGAATCCCAGGCTTTCATAGAGGTTGATCGCAATCCCGTTGCCTGCGCGCACCTCGAGGGTAAAGGCCTGCACGCCATCTTCCCGCGCCTCGCGCATCAGTATATTGAGCATTTTTCTGGAAATACCCTTTCCCCGAAAATCCGGGTGAACGGCAACATTGCTGATCTCACCTTCTTCAAAGATCTTTTTCACGCCGCACATGCCCACGATCTTCCCGGGCTCCATGTTTTCATCCGGTTTCCCGCTGTCCGCAGACATTCCGGCTTTCAGTGTCTCATCCGGATTCCTGCTGTCCGCACTTTCGTCTGCTTCCAGGGCATCATCCGGTTTCCCGCTGTCCGCACTTCCGCCCGCCATCAGGGTCCCGCCTGAGCTTTCCCTGTTTTCCTCCTCTTTATCCTCTACCGCCACATAATAAGCGGCGTAGGGAAGCAGGAGTGTCGCCTTAAAAATGCTTTTTGACCAGGGGCGGGAAAAGGCAGTCTTTTCGATTTCAACAACCTGCGGAATATCTTCCTCCCGCATCCGGCGAATGATATAGTTCATATTCCTCTTCTCCGTCACACATCCAGCAGCAGGGAAAAATTTCTGCGCTCGCTGTGTTCCTGTTCCGCCTGGGCCAGCCGCAGATATTCGGGTCGGAAATCGTCCACCGAAACCATACAGGACTCCCCCTGCCGCTCCCAGCAGGAATATGCCAGAGACGCGACCGCGGCGGCGCGCTGACGGGCCAGGTGCGGCGGCGCGAATGAATAGGGAACTGTCATCAGTTCAGCCAGAATGTCTTTATAGACCGGAACGCCGTCCCCAAGAAAAGCCACTGCCCTGCCCCGGGCATTGAGGTCCGCCGCGATTTCCGCTGCCGGAATGACGCACTGTTCCCGAAGGACCGAGAACTGCGTCTGCTGCCACTCGTAGATTCCGGTGTACACCTGTTGTCTGCGGGCATCCATCAGCGGGCAGATCAGTCCGTCCACCGCGTAGAGATTGTAGGCAATGGAATCAACTGTGGGCACAGGTATGATCGGTCTGTCGACAGCAAGTCCGATTCCCTTGGCTGTCGCCGCCCCGATCCTCAGCCCCGTGAAAGAGCCGGGTCCTTTGGCGATGGCGATTGCGTCCACAGTCTTCATATCCAGTTCCAGCATGCGCCTTATTTCATCAAGCATGGGAACAAGGCTCTGCGAGTGCTTCTTTTTGTATTGAACGTTGTAGTCGGCGATCAGCAGACCGTCTTCAAGGAGAGCACATCCGGCAACAGGTCCGGACGCCTCAATTGCGAGTATTTTCATAAAATCATCTCCGCCTTTCCAGGCTTTAAGTATACAGCAGATTGCCGATTATTAGTATTAATCGGGGAGAAACAGGAAAAAAATCACACCGGTATTCCGACGGATATTTTCCTGTAGTCCAGCCCCTTGTTCAGGTCTTTTTCGATCCGTATCACGATAGTGTTATCCGGGAGCAGATCGGCTATGCGGCCTGCCCACTCGATCAGGCAGACACCGTCTCCCTCGATGTATTCGTCAAAACCGATTTCCTCCATTTCTTCAGGTTCCTCGATTCTGTATACATCAAAATGATAAAGGGGGATCCTCCCCTCATCATAAATCTGCAGGATGGTGAAAGTCGGGCTGTTCACCGCTTCCTCGATGCCGAGCCCCTCTGCGAACCCCTTAGTAAAAACAGTCTTGCCGACTCCCAGGTCTCCGACCAGCGCGTACACTTGTCCTGCCAAAGAGGTCCTTCCCAGTTCTCTTCCGACTTCCAGAGTCTCCTCCGGACTCAGAGTCTCATAGACTTTTATGACAGAATCCATTTCAGTACAATCTCCTTCCCGTCCCGTTTTACCGGTCCTGCTCCGCCTTTACCCACGGGCAGCTCCGCGCCCGGCGCGCTTTAATATTTAATACCACAAAAGCCTTCCCGACGCGGCCGCATCACGTGCAGCCGCGACAGGAAGGCCCGAAATTCTTACAATGACAGTAATGGAAGAAATGACAGACAGACTCCGGGGACCGGTCAGCCCTCGATCTTGTCAATTCTTCTCTGATGGCGCTCGCCGTGAGAGAACTCTGTCGCGAAGAATGTATCCACGATATCCAGAGCCACAATCTCGCCCACCATGGACGCGCCGATCGCAAGCATATTTGCGTCGTTGTGTTCGCGTGTCAGGCGTGCAGTGGTTGTGTTGTGGCAGAGGGCACAGCGGATTCCCCTGACCTTGTTTGCAGTGATGGAAATGCCGATACCGGTTGTGCAGATGACGATTCCCTTTTCGCACTCACCGGATGCAACTGCTTCCGCGGCCGCCCGTCCGAAATCGGGATAATCGCAGGAATCCAGGCTATAGGTACCGAAGTCCTTACACTCAATTCCCTTTTCCTTCAGGTGGGCGATCACCTTTGTCTTCAGTTCGAAACCGCCGTGATCAGATCCGATCGCTATCATTTTGTTTCCTCCTTTTTCTCTTTTTTCTTTTTCCTTTGTCTTCCTTTGTCCTTTTCCTTTGTTTTTTCTTTTTCTTCCGGTCTCTTTCTTTTTCGAATTTTTACATTCGATTTTTTACGTTCGAATTTTTACGTTCGATTTTTCCCGGAATCAGGCCTGCCCGCCCGCACTCTGCATTCCTCAGTAATACTTTCGGATTTTATCCGTACTTATACGGACTTATGTACATGGCGTACCAGTCACTTACCATAATAGCACACTCACCGGTTTTATCAAACAAAAGAAACCGTTCGAAAAAAGAAACGCCAAAAGCACGCCAAAAACAGACAGTAACGCAAAAAGAAACGCCAAAAGCAAACATCAAAATAAAAAGGAACGTAAAAAGCAAACAGTTAAACAAAATAGAAACGCCAAAAGCAAACAGTAAAAGCAAAAAGCCAAAAACCGGAGCTCCCTGCGCCGGCAGGGAAGAGGCTCATCTTCTGTGGCTCTGTCCCTCGGTCATAGTGCGGCCGTATTTGATAATGGGGCTGACTTTTTTATAGATCAGCATAGTGAGCACGGAGATGCCCACGCCCTTGATGATATTGATCGGAGCGACCATAAAGATCACGAATGTCGTCAGGTCTTTGACTCCCGCATTGATCGCTTTTCCCATCTCCAGGATGGTCTCCATGGGCATCCCGAAGAGTTCCGAGAATGCCGGGAGCAGGTAGACCGCATTGAACCAGGTGCCGAACACCGTCATGATGATCGTACCCGCCACACAGCCGACGATGGCGTTGCGGCGTGATTTTCTGAACTGATAAATGATCGATGCCGGCAGGACAAGCATGCAGCCGATCAGGAAGTTGGCCAGGTCTCCGACAAAAGCGGTCGATGTTCCCTTGAGCACGAGCTTGACAAGCTGTTTGATAAACTCAACCAGCACGCCCGCGACAGGTCCGAAGGCGAAGCCCGCAATCAGGGCGGGAAGCTCCGAGAAGTCAAGCTTGTAGAAAGGCGGGGAGATCATCGGAAGTGCAAAATCAAAGCAATACAGGATCCCGGCAAGAGCGGAGAACATACCGATCATGACGATCTTGCGGGTCGCCAGGATTCTCTCTGTCCCCTTGTTCCTGGCGCGGGCAGCCCTTTCGAACAGGTAAGCCACAAGGACCAGTCCCACGACGACTGCAAGGCAGACACCGACAAAACTTCCGTTATCCATTAACGACTGCAGTAAACCGTTTCCCATAATGATTCCCCTTTCAATTTTTCATTCATCGGACAGGTTTAACAATTGTTTCCCGAGCCGGCCGTCCGATCGGACTCCGGCAGCCACTTCCGTCAGATAGTTCCGGTCATCCCGGGTAAATCGCAAAAAAACAGAAAAAGCCCCCGCATGTTACTGCTGCGAGGGCCTCTGAATTGGCAGTCTGCTGTTCACCGGCCGGAACGGGGTCCGTTCCGGTGCCGCGCAAAAAAAGATTCATCCCACCCGGAACTTAAATCGTCTCTTCTCTACTTCAGTATCAATTTTCTCGATCTCAGCGCCGAGCCTGCGGAGCTTTTCGGGGAAGTCCTCATATCCGCGCTCGATGTACTTGATATCGAAGACTTCAGAAATTCCCTCAGCGGCGAGGGCCGCGATCACGAGGGCTGCTCCCGCGCGCAGATCAGGGGAACTCAGATTGGCTCCGGTGTATTTTTCTACGCCGTCCACAATAGCGCTGTTGCCCTCGACCTGAATGTGGGCGCCCATCTTCGTGAGCTCATCCACATATTTAAAGCGGTTCTCGAAAATGCTCTCGGTGACAATACTGATCCCGCGGGAAAGTCCCAGAAGGACTGTGATCTGCGGCTGCATATCAGTCGGAAAACCGGGATAGGGAAGGGTCTTGGCGTTTGTGGAACCCAGCCGCCTCGTGGCGACAACGCGGATCTCATCATCCGATTCGTGGATCTGACATCCGATCTCCAGAAGCTTGGCTGTGAGAGACTCAAGATGCTTGGGAATGACATTTTTGATCACGACATCTCCCTTGGTGGCAGCTGCCGCAAACATAAATGTTCCCGCCTCGATCTGATCGGGGATGATGGAATAGTTGGTGCCGTGGAGTTTCTCCACTCCCTTGATGCGGATCACATCCGTGCCCGCACCCTTTATTCTGGCTCCCATGCTGTTGAGGAAATTGGCCGTGTCGACGACATGAGGCTCCTTGGCCGCATTTTCAATAATCGTCACACCGTCTGCCATGACAGAGGCCATCATGATATTGATCGTCGCTCCGACGGAGACAACATCCATGTAAATATGAGCGCCCCTGAGGACTTCGGCTTCCGCGATGACCATTCCGGGAGGCGCCAGGCGCACATCCGCGCCCAGGGCACGGAAGCCCTTGATGTGCTGGTCGATCGGGCGAAGTCCGATATTACATCCGCCGGGAAGTGCCACCGACGCGCGGCGGTGCTTGCCCAGAAGAGCTCCGATCAGGTAATAAGAACCTCTGATCTTGCGGACATAGTCGTTGTCCACGATCGCGTCATGATTGATCATGGATCCGTTGATCCTGTAACAGTGGCGGTCGATCTTTTCCACATGGGCTCCGATCGACTGGATCGCCTTCAGGATCGCGCGGATGTCGCTGACATCCGGTATATTTTCAAGTGTCACGGTCTCATTGGTCATGACAGAAGCGGCCAGAATGCCCAGCGCGGCATTCTTAGCGCCTGCGATCTCCACTTCACCGGTAAGGGGATTGCCCCCCTTCACTATATAGTGTTCCATTTATGCCCCTTTTATAAAAATGTGCTCCGGCTCTCCCCTGTTTTTCCGGCAGGGACCGGGCATCGGGATTTATCTTTTTATCTTTTTCTTTACAGGTGCGGTCTTCACCTGCTCACGGACGGCCTTACAGCTTTGATCCGCTTTTCGGCGGCCTTGCGCTTCTCCGGTTTTACAGCCCGGTTCCGCTTTTCAGCGGCTTTGTGCTTCTCCGGTTTTGCGGAGGCTTTCAGCAGATCCGCGGGCTTGCGCCTGTCGGCTTTTTCCCGCTTTTCCGCCTTCGCTTTTGCAGATTTCGTGCTGCCCATCCTTTTGGCGCCGCCCTTTTTCCGAACGGAAAAGCCGAAAGTGCCGAGCTTTTTCCCCAGGGAGAGGTAAACACCGTGTACATAGGCCACGAGACCCGCGTCTTCGAGCGCCAGGCGCCCCTTTTTGTCCAGATACTGCTCGTCCACAGAGACCTGAACGACCTTTGCGATAAACAGGTCGTGGGTCCCAAGCTTCTCGACCGCGGTCACAAGGCACTCCAGGCAGACGGGACTCTCCCCGATGGAGGGTGCGCTGACACAGCGGGAGGGAATCCTGGTCAGATGCAGGTGTTCAAACTTGTCCACATCCCTGCCGGACCTGACCCCGCAGAAATCCGCGGCGTATGTCAGCTGTTCCGTAGTGAGATTGATGACAAATTCCCCGGTCCGGGCGATGATATCGTGAGAGTACCGCTCCGGACGGATGGACACGGAGACCATCACAGGGTCACTGCAGATCGTGCCGGTCCAGGCCGCTGTCATAATATTGCTCCGCCCCTCTTCATCCGCGCAGCTGATCATTACAGCCGGGACGGGATATAACATATTGGAAGGGCGCCAGTACTGTCTTGCCATAGCTACGGTCATGACCTCGCAGTATTCAAACTCTGGTTGGATTACAAATCAAAAAATTTACTTCAAATCACATAAGATCCGCTTCCGGACCGGTCCGCGCCGCGAAACAGCGGAATCGGTATCCTTCAAGCGTCAAAAAGAACCTCAGTGCATGGACAGCAGGAGTGTCAGCAGACCGACTCCTTCCAGAAGCTGGATCACAAGGACCACAGCCAGAAGCCCGAAAGTGATCTTCCGCATAAAAGTATCCGCGGGATCGGGACGGGTGCTCTCCTGAAGGGCATCCAGACGGGCACCGAGCTCCTGTGTCTGTTTGCCGAGCTCAGCGATCATGGATGCCTGAATATTTCTGTATACTCTGACGTTCTCTTTATGATTGAAGTCGTCGGACTGCTGCTGCAGTCGGGCGTTCTTTTCCTGTGCCTGCTCAATGGCAGTCACGACCGCCTCCTGCGAAGTGCCCACAACCGCCGAGACCTCTTCCTGCAGTGCCTTCGTATCCGTGCCCTGCAGTGCCGCCAGCTTTTCCGAAATCCTGTCGTTGTTCTCCTGCAGGAGACGGCGGATCTCTTCCGTCTGGCTCCGGTTCATGAACTGAAGCTTCTGCACCAGCTCATTGTTCCGGTCATAGAGATCGCGGAGCTGCTCGATCACCTGAGTATAATCACTGACCTCTTCCCGAAGCCGGTCCGTCTGTGCGGCCTCCGCCGCCCCGTTGGCGCGGATCAGTTCATCCGGATCGTTCAGTTCCATAATAGGGATCGTGTTGCGCATTACAGCCCTCCGATAATGAATGGCGTTGAAAAAATATGTCCCTCCGGCCACAGCAGACAGCTCCGCCGCGGATGCCCTGCGGACACAGAAACAATGCTCCGGACCGCTTCCGGCAGATGCGCAGCCTGTGTGAGGCGGCGCCCGCAGCTTCTCTTCCTGCTGTGCCATAAAGCCGAAATTTGTATTCAGCCTTATGAGAAGCCCTATATATTGTAGTCATGCCTTGGGATTACACATATGATAACATCATCCGTATCCTTTTACAATTGAGAACATGTGGTCTTCTCATTTTCAGACAGTAGTCCCAAATATCCTAAGTAATCTTTCGCAATTTCGACAATATCGTCAAAATCCGACTCTTCTTTGAGGAAAACGGATGAAAAATTGGCATAATATTTAGATTAATTACTGACAATTTTTATACAGGCGGATCAGTCCGCGCAGATCGCCCGCGAGAATATTCTGAATGTGCAGATACCGCAGGAGCCTGCCGGGGCTGAACAGTTCTTTTTCCGCCAGAAACAGAGGATAGGTTCTCTCCGCCTCCCGGCTCATCCCCAAAAAGCAGGCATCTGCCATGTTTTCCGGATAGACAGAGACACCCTCATCAAGTGCCAGGCGTTTTTCCTTCTCCAGGCTGCAGAGGGCGCGGCCCCGGGTCAGGGCCATTCTGTATTCCGCCAGCTCCCCGTGTCCGGCGAAGGAAGCCGCCTGCGCCAGGTCAGCCAGCGCATAGAGGGGCAGTCCCAAAAGGCGCTGGGCCAGAGGGAGATTTTTATAAAAAACATAGAGGCCGTTTCCCGCCGCAAGCTGACGGTGAAAAGTATCTGCTTTCCATCCCTCTCCGGGTCCTTTCGCATTGGCGCTCCCGGAATCTTTGCGGGCAAAGGGCCTGACGGCCGCTCCCGCAGCCTCCACGGTGCGGTATCCGTACAGAGCCCCGCGAAGGCTCAGGTCCAAGGCCTCGAGGCCGTCGAAGTGCCGCTCGTCGAACCAGCCGATCTCTTCCAGAGCTTTCATGCTGTACATGGCGCAGCCGTCGCGCACCGCGAGAATCTCCCGGACTTTTCCGGAGGCAGCGCCCCTGCCTTTCCCGGAGCTCTCACGGCTTTTGCCGGAGGCAGCGTCCCTGCCTTCCGAGGAGATCTCCCGTACTTTTCCGCTGACACCTTTCCCGGAGGAAGCAGCCCCGCGCTTTGAAGATTCCTCTTCTCCCGGGTCCGCCTGCGGCATTTTTTCCTTTTCAGCTTTCAGAAACAGGGGAACCGCGCAGAAAACATGTCCGGCATTTCCCTCATGTCCTGCATTCCCCTCCCCCTCTTCCGGGTCTTTTTCAGAGCCTTTTTCACGGCCTTTTTCAGTGCCTTTTTCATGGCCTTTTTCAGAGCCCTCTTCAAAGTCCTTGACAAAGCCCTTGTCCGGGCGCATAGCTTCCAGCAGTTTTTCTATACAGGATCTGCCGGGGCACAGGTCGGGGCGGATCAGGAACGCGTATTCAGAGCGCACCAGACGCAGTCCCGCATTCGCGGCGTGGGCATATCCCAAATGCCCTGAAAGGGGCAGGTACACCGCAGAGGGCCAGTGTTTTTTCACCATCTCAGCCGTTCCGTCCCCGGATCCGTCATCCACGACTATGATCTCCGGCACGACAGTCCCGGCAGATAAGGCTTTCAGGCATTTTCCAAGCTGCTGCCGGCAGTTTCTCACCGGCAGAACCGCTGTAATCTCTTTCATTATCTCCTCCAGATCTCCTCCGGGCGAAAAGCGCGTCTCACGCAATTAAAAACCCGGTCCGCAAAGCTGCGATGTGCAGCCTCAGGATTCTCAGTGGTTACATAACTCCGGTCCGGGACTTTGCAGATCAATCGGTCCTGCCCTTGTATCAATACGCGGAGTTACCGTATTCCCGCGAAATCAAGACCCGCCTGCGAATCTTGCGCGATGAAGAATAAAAGGACCTGCCGGAACAGATCCTTTATTATTTCTGTCTCTATTTCACTTTCTTACTTTTATTCCAGTTCTTTTATGATCCTTTTATGATCCTTTTTTACGATCTTTTTTTATGATCCTTTTTTGATCCTTATTTTACGATCTTTTTTACGATCTTTTTTATGATCCTTTTTTGATCCTTTTTTACAATCTTTTTTTATGATCATTGTTGTGATCTTTTTATGATTTTTTTCTATATTTCTTTTTATTGTCCTTTTTTTACGTTTCTTTTCCGGTTATATATTAATCTGCTCGCAAAAACACCTGTCCCGGTCACACCGGCAGGGCATATATCGGCGGAGACTCTTTCAGAACTGTCTCCGGTTCACAAAAAACCCGGTCGCATTCAGGCTCAGGGTCGGGCGATTCTCTTAAGTGTCGGGTTCCAGATAATGGTGTATCCCATTTCCCTCACCCGGGCGCAGAATTCTCTGCTGAGCACACCCAGCTGATCTCCGCTGTGCATGATATGTCCCTCATAGGAACAGCCGAATACTTCTTTGTAGAGGCCCTGCAGTTCAGGCCGGATCTTCATGCAGCGCACATCAACCGACCAGGCGTTGCGGGTTGTCTGCGCGATCATGCGCGGACCCTCTTCCGCTTCATCCCATCCCGCGAACAAAAGATTGCCCCGCTCATCCAGCATCCCGCCGATGATCCTGTGCTTCTCGTTCAGGACTTTTCCCCCACGATGCCCACCATGGGTCTGGCGGCGAATATATCGGGGATGTATTCGATCTCCATAATGCCGGTCAGGCGCGAAGGCCGCACGGCCGCGCGGGTATTCCGGACGCGGAAATAGTCCTCCAGGGCCCGCTTTCTGCAGTCGATCTGGTCGGCGGGCGGATTTCCCTTCTGATAGACGTGGCAGAGGACTCTGGGGATATGATGGATCCCGGATTTGGGCGCGCGGAGGATAAAATCGTACTCCGGCGCCTCCTCATAGCCGTCCCTGAAACGCAGCGCCAGAAAAAGAGAGCGGCGCACGATCAGGATCCTGGACATATAGTCAACCGCGAACAGATAATCAATGCTGAAGTCGGGCTTGAACCATGGATCTGAAAAATGCTTTCCGCGGGCGTCCCTCCTGTCCTCATCGGCATACAAAATCTCCGCGTCTGTCTGCATGATAGCCAGCGCGGCCTCAAACAAGGCATCTTTGGTCAGGAGATCCCCGCACTCGATCCTGAGGATATAATCTCCTTCCGCCTGAGCCGCCGCGCGGTTATACATGCCGAGCGGTCCGTTCCCGTCAGAGATATCCAGATAGTGAAGCCTCTTCTCCCTGTACCAGCCGATCACGTCCCTTACCTGATCGGAAATCCCGTGATCCAGGATATACAGCTCAAAGCTTCCGTATGTCTGCTGCAGAACCGATGTCAGAGTGGCTCTGAAAAGGCGCAGATCAGGTTCACGCACAGTGATAAAAATGGAAAAAAAGGGTGGCAGCGCGCCCTCTCGCAAAAAGACTGAGGAGCCCAGAACGACAGAGGGTTCCTCGCCCTCCATCATCCGCTCGGAGACAGTCTCCTGCATCAGAAGAACATCTTCCTGCGGGTCTTTATAGGAATATGGTTCTTTCCTGTTGCGTGCAGTAGCGCGCACTGCAGCCGCGCGGATCTGCTCCGCGCTCTTTGCTCCTGCAGATGTCAATTTATTTCGAATCAAACCTATTGGAGACACGGCTGCACCTCTCTAAAACCCGGTCAGTTTTGTAATTTCTGTTTCCGGCTGCAAAAAGAGTTTCGGTCGCTGCTCTGTTTCAAACCACACAAACAGCTTTAGGCGCGGTTCTGTTTCACGCCGCAAAAAAGAGTTGGCCGCTGTTCCGTTTCCGGCTGTAAAAGAGCTTCGGGTCACTGCTCTGTTTCCAGGGACGGAAGGAACTTGGGTTCGCTGCTGTCCTGTGTCAGATATTTGTGGTAGAAAGGGTCATTTCCGTTGCGCAGAGGATGAAGAGCCTTGAGCGAGCGGAGCTCAGCCGGTCTGTTCTTCTCCCTCTGCTCCAGTGTCTCCAGATTTTCCTTGGAGACCGGATCAAAATAATACAGATACATGTTGTTTCGCACAACATTGTAATAGCCGTTCTCATAAACCCGGTAGCAGAAATCCACTGCAGTGTAGCAGTCCGGGAAATGTTCTTCGTCAAATCCGCCTGCCTTCGCGAACACCTCGCTGCGCACCATCATGCAGGCGCCCGAAAGTGCCAGCACATTGCGCACGCCCTTGTTGAAGCCGTAGTACCAGACCTCGTCGTTGCTCTTTAGTCTGAGCTTGTAGACCGGCCCGTCAGGGACCGATATGATCCCCGCGTGCTGGATCACATTGGATTCAGGATAAAGGAGCTTTATCCCCACCACGCCCACATAAGGGAGTTTGGCTTTCTCGGACAGATGGGACAGCCATCCCGCCTTGCGGATCTCAACATCGTCGTGAAGGAAGAGAAGAAGCTCTCCGTTGGCGCAGGCGGCTCCCATGTTGTTCATGCGCGCCATATTGAAGGGCATCTTGTGGTAAAGATAGACCGCTGACATTTCCCCCGCGTTGATCTCATCCACGAGTTTCTGGGTCTTGCGGCGGTTTTCCTCACTGCTGCCATTGTCCACAATGATCAGCTCATAGGGCACCTTGGCATACTCTATGATAGACCGCAGGCAGCGCTCCAGAAGCGCCGGATTGTCCTTGCTGGGTATGATGATACTGATCAGACGGGTGGTGGCGGAAGCCTGACTGAACCTGCCTGTCAGGGATCCCCTGATCAGGTCCGCGTCCCAGGCCTCCGGTTTCTCGCTGGCGTGGAATAGGATCTCGGGGATGTGCCCGATCGGCATTTTCTCCCCTCTGCGCCGTGAAAAACCGCCGTCCGCCTGGGCGACTTTCAGACAAAGCTTACCGTAGATCCAGGACCGCAGCGCCTTATCCGGCTCCGTCCTCCTGGCCTCCTGCTCCTCCACGGCATCTTCCAGGATCCTGGATTCAGGCTCAAACTCCTGTGCCGTGCGCTTGCCCGGATTGATCAGACCCAGCGCCGTCGACCGGATCGCGAATACACTCCCGAAATAAAAAGTAGACAAAAACGTATCCGGCGACCAGTCAGGCTTCAGCCAGGGGCTGACATGGACTCCGTCCGAAACCTGGTCCTCGTCTCCGTAGACCATATTGATATCCGGGTGCTCCGCAAAAAAGGCGCGGATCATCGAAACCGCGTACTCCGCCAGCTCTCCGTCGTCGTCACAGGCGATGAGAATGTCCGGCTGGTTTTCCCCGGATAGAATAAAGTTTTTCAGGTGCGAATAGCGCACCACTTCCACCGTCATGGCCTCATCGGCTTCTTTAGTCCGGCCTCCTTCTTCAGCCAGTTCTGCCATCAGCTTCTCCTGATGACGCAGAAACCATTCGTGATATGTTTTTGCCTTCATGGCATGCTGCTCCTGATTAAAATGCTCCTGATAAAAATTAAAATGTTCCTGATAAAAAATAAAATGCCGCAGATCAATTTAAAAAATGCCGCAGATCATTTTAAAAATGCCGCAGATCAATTTTAAAATGCCGCAAATAACAATTTAGAAATGCCGCAGATCATTTTAAAAATGCCGCAAATAACAATTTAGAAATGCTGCAAAAACAATTTAGTTAGAAATGCTGCAAAAACAATTTAGAAATACACTTCGAAAAAACACTTCAAAGTGAAAAGCCCCAAATACCGGCTCTTTCCTTAAATACTACTATAAGAGTAGCATTTTTTTCGCTTTTCTACAATGGATACTTGCCGGCACACGACAGGGAGACCATGGATTCTTGCCGGCACACGACCGGGAGGCCATGGATACTACCGGCACATGACCGGGAGACCAAAAAACGAAAAGCCGGGAGCGGAAATTCCCCCTCTTGAGCCGGCTTGAAAAAGGCTGCCTGCAGAGGGCGTCCGGGAAGGTAATTCCCTCACAGATAATTGACATAAGGACCAAAAACCGATATAGTTTATTTTAGGGAAATTGCCACAAACCTGTGCGGTTTTCTGCCGAAAGTACAGCATATTTTACAGTACTTTAAGCCTTAAAGCACTCAATTTTTACATTGCTCAGGCTTTTTCAGTATTTATCTGAAAGACACAATTCGGATGACAGTAGATCCCCGGCAGGGTGTGTACTGTGATAACTACGTTTGTACAGGCTGTCTCTTTTCCGGCATCCGTCAGTATCGGCAATAGTCAGGACACCGAGGGCCCGGCCCCTTGTCCTGTGTGTTATGTCAACAATATTTAATTAAAGAAAGGGTGCATACTATGTATCAGGATGAGTACAAACGCTGGCTGGAAGCTGATCTGATCGATTGTGATCTCCACACAGAGCTTCAGAACATCGAGGGTGACGATGACGCTATCAAAGAGCGCTTCGCGATCGCACTTTCCTTCGGTACCGCAGGTCTTCGCGGAACTCTGGGCGCAGGCACAAACCGCATGAACATCTGGGTAGTCCGTCAGGCAACCCAGGGTGTCGCCGAGTGGGTCAAGACCCAGGGCGGCAATCAGACCGTCGCGATCAGCTATGACAGCCGTCTGAAGGGCTGGAATTTCGCCCGTGACGCGGCAGGCGTCCTCGCGGCCAACGGCATCAATGTCCGCATCTATGATGAGCTGATGCCCGTCCCGGCACTGAGCTTCGCAACCCGCTATTACAACTGCAACGCAGGTATCATGATCACCGCTTCCCACAACCCCGCCCAGTACAACGGCTTCAAGGCCTATGGCCCCGACGGCTGCCAGATGACTGACGACGCGGCAGCGGTTGTCTACGATGCGATCCAGAAGACCGATGTCCTGACCGGCGCCAAGTATATGTCCTTCGCTGAAGGTGTTGAAAAGGGCTTTATCAAGTTCGTCGGCGATGACTGCAAAGAGGCTCTCTATGAGGCGATCGAAGCACGCCAGGTTCGTCCCGGTCTCTGCAAGACAGCAGGCCTCAAGCTGGTCTACTCCCCTCTGAACGGCACAGGCCTTGTGCCCGTGACCCGCATTCTCGGCGACATGGGAATCACAGATGTCACCATCGTTCCCGAGCAGGAGTATCCCAACGGCTATTTCACCACCTGCTCCTATCCCAACCCCGAGATTTTCGCTGCTCTTGAAAAGGGCCTGAATCTGGCCAAGGAAGTCGGCGCTGACCTCATGCTGGCAACCGACCCCGACGCAGACCGTGTCGGTATCGCTATGAAATGCCCGGACGGCTCCTACGAGCTGGTCTCCGGTAACGAGATGGGCGCTCTGCTGCTCGACTACATCTGCGCAGGCCGCATCGAGAAGGGCACAATGCCCAAGAACCCCGTCGCTGTCATGTCCATCGTCTCCACTCCTCTGGCTGAGAAGATCGCCGAGCACTACGGCGTCGAGCTTCGTCAGACCCTGACAGGATTCAAGTGGATCGGCGACCAGATCGCACAGCTCGAGGCAGCAGGCGAAGTCGACCGCTTCATCTTCGGTTTCGAAGAGAGCTACGGCTACCTGGCAGGCCCTTATGTCCGCGACAAAGACGCCATCATCGGCTCCATGCTCATCTGCGAGATGGCTGCATACTATCGCAGCATCGGATCCAGCATCAAGCAGCGTCTTGAAGAGATCTACGCCCAGTACGGCCGTTATCTCAACAAGATCGACACCGTCGAGTTCCCCGGCCTCTCCGGCATGGACAAGATGGCAGGCATCATGGCAGGCCTGCGCGAGAATCCGCCTAAGGAGCTGGGCGGCCTCAAGGTTGCGTCCGTGACTGACTATGCGAAGCCCGAAGAGACAGGTCTTCCCAAGGCAAACGTCCTCTCCTATGTCCTTGAGGACGGCGCAAAGGTCATGGTTCGTCCTTCCGGCACAGAGCCCAAGATCAAGGCTTACTACACCACCCTGGGCAAAGACCTCGCAGCCGCTCAGGCTGAGAAGGATGCCCTCTCCGAGGCCATCAAGCCCATCTTCTCATGATCAGAAGAAGACAGATGTCCCGATAGATGTCCCGCCCCGCTGTTATAAAAAAGGCAGGCATCCCAAAGACCCGCACACTTATCCCATGACTGAAGTCACGGGTATCGGGCGATGAATAGGGTAGAGGCGGCCGCGCCGCCCTCTACCCCCGATCTGCCCGTGTCCGCCGTAAGGCGGAAATATTTATTACACGGGCCATGTCATTAAAAAAACTCCTGTACCGCCGTCTAAACTGACCATATCAGCTCCGGCGCGTACAGGATTTTTTTTGCCGCGGATGCATGCCTGAAGCAAGCATGCATCCGCGGCAGTTTTTTTATTGTTCTTGTATCGTTTTTAAGAGTATTCAGATCATCAGGATAACAGAGTATTCCGAATATCCTGTTTATACACCTGCCTGCAGCACCTGCAGGGCGATTCCGATCAGACAGAAATCATGCACCTGCCTGCAGCACCTGCAGGGCGATTCCGGTCAGACAGAAATCCTGCACCTGCCTGCAGCACCTGCAGGGCGATTCCGATCAGACAGAAATCATGCACCTGCCTGCAGCACCTGCAGGGCGATTCCGATCAGACAGAGCAGGCCTCCCCCGATGGCGTAGGCCTTTTCACTGGGTTCCACTCCCCAGGTCCTGCCCGTAATATATCCTCCCACGGCGAAAACGGCTGAAATGACAAAGACAGCGCCGAGGAGAACCGTCAGGCGCAGGCGGAGGATTCCGCATGCTATGCCGGCAAAAAGCCCATGCATGCACAGGTGCAGGGACAGCAGCACATCCGCGCGGATATCCACATTTTCCATGCGGTGTTCCAGGAATGTTTTTTTGCGGAAGGCCAAAAAGAGCATACGCACTCCGATTGCTACCAGGACCGTCCCTGCAAACATATGAGCCCAGAAAGTACTCTGGTCCCTGGACATCTCGAACTGCAGGATCCAGGCCCCGATTCCGTATCCGAACAGGGAAGCGACCAGCTCAAGGCCTGCCCAGATCACAGCCATCAGGCTCATCCGGAAATCGATCCGGACCAGATTTGCCCCCCGCTGTACGACGACCCCGTAGATGCCGAGCGCCAGCGAAAGAGAGATCAGAATTATATATATAAAATGAACGTCCATTTGAAGTACCCGTGTTTTTTCGGAAAAACCTTCAGGAAATCATCCTGCCGGTTCAAGACTTTCTTTTCAGAACAGCTTTCTGAAAATCATCCTGCCGGTTCAAAACTTTCTTTCCAGAACAGCTTTCTGAAAATCATCCCGCCGGTTCAAAACTTTCTTTCCAGAACAGCTTTCAGAATAGTATCCCGGTCAGTTACCGGTCAGTCCTTGTCAGTTACCGGTCAGTCCTGGTCAGTTACCGGTCAGTCCTCGTCTGTCTCAATGCTGTCTGTCTTGATGATGAAGCGGACGTTATTGTCCGTGTTTTTAAGGGCGCCGCTGAAAGTCTTGTAGGTCTTGGCGGCCTCTTTGATCTCCATCAGGCTGTCATCAAGCGATTTGATGTTTTCTCTGTAAATCTCAGCCAGCTTGCGGATTCCTTCTTCTCTGAACTCGACAACACCGTCGTGGAGCTCTATGCAGCCATCCAGCATCTCCTGCATGCCGTCCACAAACTGTGACACACCGTCGACCAGTTCACCGGCGCCGTCATTGAGTTCGTCAGAGTGGCCGCTCAGCTCTTCTGTGCCGTCCGCAAGTTTCTCTGTTCCGTCCCGAAGCTGCAGTGTCCCGTCCAGATAAGCCAGGAGGCCTGTATTCAGAGTGGAGATTCCTTCCTTTGCCGAGTGTGTACTGTTGGAAAGGATGTTGGCGCCTTCCGCCAGTTTGTCGGCTCCGCTCTTGAGCGTGTCGGAATTCTGGTTCAGTGCCGCTGTGCCCGCAGCCAAGGCGGCAGCTCCGTCATTTATCTGCTGTGCTCCCTGCAGATAATTGTCTACACTCGCGGAGACCGCCTGTGCGCCCTCCTGAGCCTCCGCCGCTCCGGCAGTCAGGCTATCCGCTCCCGCGCCGATCGTGAGGGCTCCGTCCGTATACTGTTTGATGCCGCCCTGCAGCTCGACAGAGCCTGCATTGGCCGCCTTGATTCCCTCCGCGATCTGATCGGCGCCGCTCTGCAGCTGCGAAAAGCCGCCGGTCAGTAGTTCATTCTGGGATGAGAGTTTGGACAGCACGTCCGCCAGCGCAGGAGTTTCTTCGCTTCCGACATAGAGAGAACCGTAGAGTGCCTGTACTCCGCCGTTGACCTGTTTGGCCCCGCTCTTGACCTCAGCGCCCGCAGCCTTGAGTGCCTTCAGATCATCCTCTTTCCCGGTGAGCGTGCTGTGAAGGGCACTGAGTCCGCCGCTGACCTGTCCGGCGCCTTCCTTGAGCGCCTTGAGCTGTTCATCTGTCTCGGCGGCCGACAGCTTTTCCTCCGCGGAGACAATATCGCCTTTGGCCTTGTTTGTATCACTGGCGTCCCCGCTGATCGTTCCGGAGTCGCTTTTGAGATCTTTGACAGAACTCTCCATATCGCTTGTGGAGAGCTTGTCCGCTGCTGACGCCGCGCTCTTGAGTTTGTCAGCGGCGCTCTTTGTGTCTGCGGCTGTTCCTGCCGCCTCGGAAGCCTTCTTTTTTACCGTGTCCGCCGAGGAAGAAAGAGACCCGGCGGCTTTTTCGACAGTACCCGCCGCGTCGGCAACAGCCTTCCCTGCTTCTTCCACATCGGAGTCCGCCCCATCCAGATCATCCTTGGCCTTGCCGATCTTATCTTTCAGGTCGCTCTCCGCCTTGTCGGCCTTACCGGAAAACGATTCGATTTTTTCATTCTGCGACTTGATCGCACTGTTGGCGCTTTCGATCCGTTCATTGGCGCTCTCGAGTCTGTCCTTGAGCTCGCCCGCGGAAGATTCTGCCTGCTCCTTTGCCGCTTCCGCAGCCGCGCTGGCCGCCTTGCTGATGATGGCATCCTTGTCGATGCCCTCTATTCCGTCGAGTTTGTCTCCGATCGCGTCTTCAATCGCGCTCTCGATATCTCCTTTTGAAATATCTACATCGCCGGACGTGTCGACCTTTTCAATCTCATCGATCTTATCCGGAACGGCATCCTTGAGGTCACTGATAGGCGAGCTGATGTCATCGACCTTGTCCCTGGCGGAGCTGATCGAACTCCCGGCACTCTTGATCTTGTCCGCGGCGGTTCCTTTGGCTCCGGACACATCTTTTTTGGCGTCACCGGCAGTGGTTTTCAGAGAATCGGCCGCGTCCTTCACGGCGTCCGTACCCGTTTTCACCTTTCCGGCGGCATCGATCACGTCCTGGGCCTTTTCCGAAGCATCAGAGATTTTGCTTTTAGCCGCTTTGGCATCCTCCACAAAATCCTCTCCGTGCCCTGCGGCGTCCTTGGCATGCTGCGAAGCACTCTTTGCGTGTTCCACTGCGGAAGCCGCCGCCTCGGCAGCACCTCCGGCCCCTTCGCTGGCGATTCCCATCTGTTCCATCAGGCTGCTGATTCCTCCGTGTACCTTGGAGGCGCCTTCTTTGAGACTTCCCACGGTATCGGTTACCGTCCCGACCTGACCGATCAGTTCGTCTACGCCGTCCACATAAGCGGGAGCTCCCTTTTCGTCATCCGCCAGGGCAGCCGCCCCGTCCTTCAGCTTTCCGGCGTTCTCTTTTGCCCCGTTCAGGCCATCGCTGGCAGAGGCCACGGCGCCGGTATAGATTCCGAGATTAGTGCCCATCGTGGACATACCCGACTTCAGAGTCTCCGCACCTGTCCCCAGCGTGCTCATTCCTGTGGTGAGTGAAGAGATTCCCTTATTCAGCTTTTCATTATTTTTGTTGAGCTGGGAAATACCCAGGTCCAGAGCCGCCGCTCCCTCTGCAAGCGCTCCGGCGCCCTCCGCCAGACTGTCTGTCCCTCTGCCCAGCGCGTCATTATTCTCGACAAGGTCCGATGTTCCTCTGGCAAGGTCCTCCGCGCCCTGGTTTACCTGGCTGACGCCGTCTGTATAGGAATTGACACCGCCCGAAAGAGCCTGCGCTCCTGAATTCAGAGCCTGCGCTCCCTTATCCAGCTGTTCGGATCCCTCCTTCAGTTCCCTCATTCCATCTTCGAGCTTCTGATTATTGTCAGTCAGGGTTTTGGCCCCCTTCTCAAGGGTCTGTACGCCGTCATTGACCTGATCCACTCCGTCTGTGTACTCGCCGATTCCGTCCGCGAGCTTCTCAGATCCGTCGTAGAGTTCGTCCGCCCCGTCTTTTGCCTCCTGGGCGCCATCCAGCAGTTCCTGCGTTCCCTCTACCAGGTCATCGCCGTCTTCCTCGAGGTCCTCAATGGCATCGTCCATGGCGTCAAAAGCGTCCTTGTGGTCCTCGTCAAAATCCTTCTCGTCCTCTTCGTCCATCTCGAACAGGTTGGAGAAAACCATAGTGAGGCAGGTACTCATCTTGAAGTTCTCGGCATCCATGGTGATCTCGACGCTTCCGGGAATGTCCAGCTCATCGATCCTGTCCAGCTGATCCTGCTTGTCTTCGTCATCGATCCTGTTGACGATGGCCTTAGACTCATTGCGGGCTGTCGTCAGGCTGTCCTCCAGTCCCGGAAAAGCCATACCGATGACCATGGTATTCTTGCCCTCTGTGACGACAGAGCCGTTGTCTATCTTGATATTCTTTGCCGTGTCGTTGGCAAAAGCCATCCCCGTCACAGCCGCAAAAGGCACGTACACATTTTTGTATTTCACATGATTGGTGTAGTCGATGTGGATTTTCACCTTACCGCTTTTTCCGGCCAGCTGATCGGCGGCAATCTCCCTGCCGTTCAGGTAGTAGGTGATCTTCTCGGTCACAGGGACCTGACGGGACGTCTTGCCCTGATAATAGATATCGTTTCCGTCCGCGTCCCAGACGATGCTGCTGTCTTTCTTTCTGTCAAAAGTCTCGTCGCCCTTCACATTCTCAATATCCTGCAGGATAGAGTAGTCATCGAGTTTTTTCTTTCCTTCAGGGTTCTTGAGCCAGTTCGATACTGTGATATCCCGCTGGGTTCCGTAAGGATCCGTGAAAACATAGACAGTCTCTTCCTTGCCGGATCCGGACGACACGTTTTCGACAGCCTCCCCGATCGCCTGCTCAAGCACAGATGTATCTGAGTCATCCCCGTCCTCATCTGCAGCCAGGACAGTTCCGCCCTGCTGTGCAGCCCCCTGCAGGGCCGACAGGGCTGCTGCCCTCTCCGCTGCCAGAGAAGTGACCGCAGTCGCGTTAGTGCCCGCCGTCAGGGCAATCGTCAGCATGAGTGCCAGAAACTGTTTTCTCTTCATTTTTTGCGAAACCTCTTCTTTCCTGTATCCTGCTATTTTCCCGTATCCCGGGAACTTCCTCTGTCATCTGAAATGCTGTCATCCGAAATGACTCTTACCGCCGTCAGGATATTTTCCCGTATCCCGGGACTTCCTCTGTCATCTGAGATGACTCTTACCGCCGTTAAGATATTTTCCCGTATCCCGGGAACTTCCCGTACCGTATAAACCGGATTTAATTGACGTACCTGCGGGAGGTCACTGCCCGCCGGGGTTATACGCTCTGTTTCGATAAATACAAAAACCGGGCACAAATCCCGGACTTATCATTCACACCTATTTACTTTAATAAAAACAGGCGGTGAAAAAAATATCCAAATGCCGTCTGCTGTTAAAGGTCAATATACAAAACAGCCTTTCTGTATACCGAAATCATATCCCCGTTACTCCACGCCCCCTCGAAGGGCGTGGGCATGTAACGCTTTCCATCAGCAGGCTTTCGTCAGTCCTCCGGATCGCTGCTGTACCTCTTTCTCTCAGCAGGTTTTCGTCAGTCCTCCGGATCGCTGCTGTACCGCTTTCTCTCAGCAGGTTTTCGTCAATCCAGATTTACGTTCAGAAGGTCAATAATGGAATGAGACCCCAGATGGGCATAAATCGTCGCCATCTCCTCAGGAGATTCGGTCATGCCGTTCCTGATCCAGTCCAAAAGAATATAGCACATGGAATTGGCGTAATATCTGGAGATGTACTCCGGAGTCATCTGCGGGCTGATCTTCAGGTCTTCGTCAATACCCCGTTCCCGCAAAAGATCCAGTATTAGTTTTTCCGCGCATTCCTCCACGATCTGGGAAAAAGAATTCTGTCCTTCGATCTTCTCGATTCTCATGTAGAAATCCCTGTCCCTGCGCAGGTTGGTAAAAATCAGGATCAAAGCCTGCCTGTACATCAGATTCGACAGCAGGATCTTCACCGGATTAAAAATATCGCGGCGGACGATCCAGGCAAGCAGGTCATATTTATCCTGAAAATGGTTATAAAAAGTCACGCGGATGACCCCTGCGCCATCCGCAATCTGTTTAATCGTTATTTTTTCAAAAGGCTTCTCGACGGCGAGTTTTTTCAGACTCTGCGCGAGTTCCCTCTCCACATCTCTGCTATCCTGCAAAAAGAACCTCCACGTTTTCCCTGCCTGTCATCTGCCTGCAGGGGTTGCCAGTGCTTCTCTATGCTTCTTTTTGTGCTTATCCGTATATAGCCTCTGCGGCTTGTCCGCTCTTCTCTGTGCTTATCCGTATACAGCCTCTGCAGCTTGTCCGCTCTTCTCTGTGCTTATCCGTATACAGCCTCTGCAGCTTGTCCGCTCTTCTCTGTGCTTATCCGTATACAGCCTCTGCGGCTTGTCCGCTCTTCTCTGTGCTTATCCGTATATAGTTTCTCTGCTCATCTATGTTCTTCTCAAAACGGCTGCTTCAGGCTGACCGGCTGTCCCATCACAGCAGCGGTTA
>Ga0256407_10002292_pt1 | contig 37014 bp, 34 predicted proteins | sample RumenRJG_04DNA_FD_193489 | JGI IMG/M metagenome (GOLD analysis project Ga0256407, IMG submission 193489) | Bovine rumen microbial communities from Lethbridge, Alberta, Canada - RJG_04 | ecosystem: Host-associated > Mammals > Digestive system > Stomach > Rumen | place: Canada: Alberta... | reverse complement strand
TGATACCGATGTTTATGTTCTGTTCACCAAACTTGGTTCCAATTGCACCGATACTTCCAGGAATGTCTTTGTATTTTGCAATGAACATGTTTCCTTCAGGTTTTACATCTACCCAGTAGCCGTTGACCTTAATGATCTTAGGTTCGTGCAAGTATGTACCGTCTGCAGACATTTGACCTGCTTTGGTTTTTGCAGTAACCTTAATCATGGTTTCGTAACCTTCGCTGTCATCGCTTACAGCTTCAGTGATGCTGATTCCTCTTGCTTTTGCAACAGCGGTTGCGTTTACAGCATTTACTGCAGTTTCAGTGATTGGGTTTAAGATACCTTGCAAGATGGTTCTTGTGAACAATTCCCTATTTGGAAGTTTAGCGATTTCACCTTTGTAAGTTATTTCCAATTTCTTGATAGGGCTGCTTGCAGATTGTGAAATGAAACTTCCTAATTTTTCACAAAGCTCTAAGTAATTGTTGGTTTCTTCAAATTCTGCATTGTTCATACGAGGCATGTTGATTACGTTTTTAGGCATGTCTCCTTTGAATAAGGTAATTACTTCATTTGCTACGATGATAGCTGCATCCCTTTGAGCCTCTTTAGTGGATGCTGCAATGTGAGGAGTACATACGATATTGTCCAATTCGAACAATTTGTTTTCTTTTGCAGGTTCCTCTTCATATACGTCAAGACCTGCACCGAGGATTTCTCCATTTGCCAATGCATCATATAATGCATCCTCGTCAATGATTCCGCCACGTGCACAGTTGAAGATAAGTGCAGTGTCTTTCATCATCTTGAATTGTTCAGTTGAAATTGAGTGTTCAGTTTCAGGAGTGAGTGGAACGTGAATGGTAATCACATCTGCTCTGGTCAATACGTCTTCAATGTTTTCGTATAATTCCACACCCATGTTTTTAGCCACTTCAGGTGGTAAATATGGGTCGTATGCAATTGCATCCATTTCAAATGCCTTACATCTGTTTACAACTTGGGATCCGATTCTTCCCATACCTATTACACCAAGGGTCTTGTTTCTAAGTTCCATACCCATAAATGCCTTTTTCTCCCATTTTCCTGCTTTGGTTGACTTGTCAGCAATAGCTATTTTACGGATAGTGCTTAAGATGAGTCCCATTGTGTGTTCTGCTACAGTGATTGAAGTAGATTCAGGTGCATTAACTACCATAATACCTTTTTGGGTAGCTGCATTTACGTCAACGTTGTCTACACCTACACCTGCTCTTGCAATGATTTTAAGATTGTCTGCCTTTTCAATGACTTCAGCAGGCAATTTGGTTCTGCTTCTTATGAGAATTGCATCATATTCCCCAATGGTTTCAAGTAACTCTTCAGGGGTAATGCTAGTATCCACTACAACTTCACAAACTTCTTTTAAGTTTTCAATACCTTTTTCATTTATTGCATCTGCGACTAATGCTTTCATTATTTCACCATTTTCTTTTGAAATAAATTTTATAAGTTTTAAAATTAATGATAAATTATCTAATTACCTATATAAAAAATTATAAATCTAGATTAGATAGTTTATAATATTATTATCTATTGTTAACATTATATTTAAATAATTTGTACAAAACTGTTAATTCCTCTTGGTTCTTTTTTAATTTTTATTGTGATGTTGATTAATTCCTTGGATTAATTTTAGTTAATTCCTAAATAAATCTAATTTGATAAACTTTATATAATTTAATGGTACTATATATTATAAGTTAACTTAGGTTAATTCTAGAAAAATAATGTGAGGTAATAAAATAGTAAGAATAGAAGAATTTCCGATTGCAAGTTCAGATCATATTCCTGGATACAAGATTGTAGAAGAAAAAGGATTCGTATACGGTTTAACCGTACGTGCACGTGGTATTGGTGGAGACATTGGTGCAGGATTAAAAGGATTGCTCGGTGGAGAAATCAAGCAATACGTTTCAATGATGGAGGAATCCAGAGATGAATCCATAAAACGTTGCATTGACCACGCTAAGGAATTAGGTGCAAATGCAATCATCACAATGAGAATGGATTCAGACAGCATATCCCAAAACATGCAAGAAGTTTTAGCATACGGCACTGCTGTTGTAATTGAAAAAGAGGATTAATTCTCTTTTTATCTTTTTATTTTTTATAATTCCTTAACTATTTTTTCATCTTTTCTTAAGCTTTTTTCAAATCATTAACTTTATATGCAATCACTTCAAAATATATAACTACCGAACGGTAGGTAGGTAATATGAACACTAAAGAAAAGATATTTGATGTGTCTTTAGACTTGTTTTCAAAAAAAGGTTATGATTCTGTTTCACTTAGAGAGATTGCAGAGGAAGTGGGAATTAGGAAAAGTTCAATATACAGTCACTATTCATCTAAAGAAGCGATATTGATGGATATATTTAATTACTTAAGAAACCTTTTTGAATATGATGAATTGTTGAATAATGAAGACTTGAACTTGGCTGCAGACAACGAATTTTTAATGGAAAACCCAGAACTGTTCTATCATAGGGGTTCTGAAGCCATCAAGGCAATGTTCAGCGAGGAGAGAAATCTAAAAATTTGGAAATTAATCTTTATACAGATGAATCATAATGATAAGATAAGGCTCTTTTTCCAGGATGAGATTCTTGTCAAGCCATTGATATTTTGGAAAGGATTCTTCAGTATTTTAAAGGAAAATGGTATTATTAGAGAAGATTGCAATCCTGAACTTTTAGCTAAAGAGTATTATAGTTTTCCAATTTATTTGCTTCTTGAAATATGTGCAAAATATGATGACATTCCAGAAAGTACATTAGAAAATTTCTTTGAGGAAGCGGAAGAGCATGCAAACTTCCTATTGGATTGTGTGAAGGTGAAATGATGGGTGAGGATACTTTTAATTTAGAGGAATATCTTGCTGAAGGAGCAGAGATAATTGTTAAAGATGCAATTAAAGCTACTTTCAGGAATCCTAAGGAAAGCTTGTTTTTGGCTAAATTTGCAAAGCATACAAGAAAGGCCACTGCAATTAGGGAAAGCTATGGCAAAGAGGGTAAGCATATTCCTGTTTTCTTAATTGCAAGCATTACAAGCAGTTGCAATTTGCATTGCACTGGATGCTATTCAAGAGCGAATGAGGCATGCAATGACAATGAACCTTTAAACCAATTAAGCGGTGATGAATGGGGAGATATCTTTGCCCAAGCAAAAGACCTTGGAATAAGCTTTATTGTTCTTGCTGGCGGAGAGCCAATGATAAGAGATGATGTTATCATAAAAGCAAGCAATTTTCCAGAGATTCTATTCCCAATCTTTACAAATGGGACATTATTGAATAATGATTATTTAAGATTGTTTGATGAAAACAGAAACTTGGTTCCTATCTTTTCCATTGAAGGGGACGAAGAGGTAACTGATCTAAGAAGAGGAGAAGGAGTTTACAATCAGCTATTGAATTCAATGGAATTGATGAGAAAGAACAATATTATATTCGGAGCTTCTCTTACATTTACAAAAGGCAATCTCTCCAATTTGCTTTCAAGGGAATACATCAATCAATTAAGGGATTTTGGATGCAAAGTGATATTTTTCATTGAATACGTTCCAGTAAATGAGGAAACAATAGAACTTGCTCCTGGTGATGATGAAAGGGATTTACTATTGGATGAGCTTGAACTTCTCAGAAAAGAGTATGATGATATGCTGTTCTTATCATTCCCTGGAGATGAAAAGACCTCTGGAGGCTGTTTAGCAGCAGGAAGAGGATTTTTCCATATCAATTCCCATGGTGGTGCTGAACCTTGTCCTGCTTCACCGTATTCTGATATTAATGTTAGAGATTCATCTCTTCTTGAAGCATTGGATTCAAAATTGTTCAGGTCTCTTCGTGATGGAGGCATCCTTTTGGATGACCATGAAGGAGGCTGTGTATTGTTTGAACACAAGGATGAAGTGGAAAGAATATTAAATGAATGATTTAAACTTTTTAAATTATTATCCTTTTCTTTTTTTAATCTATTTTTCCACTATTTTTTCTCTATTTTTAGCCATTTTTCGATAAATATAATAATTATTTAAATTAAATTTTTATTTAGGTTTAAAATTATTTTAGAATTATGGAATCATAGAATTATAAAAATTTTTATTCAATTTCAATTTAGGTCGTGTTTATTATTTTTAATGAAGATTTAGAATTTAAAGGAAAATCAATCCCTCGTGTAGTTTTGGGAAATGCACCGTTTCTTGCAGATGCCTATTTTGGCCATAGGACTCGTTTGTATAATTTAGACTTGCTTAGAAACCCAAACAATGTTAGCAAGATAATCGAAAAGTCATATGAATGTGGAGTAAGGTCCATCAACTTGGCAAACAAGGAAAATCTATTGAAGGCATTTAAAATAGCTTGTGACAATGGAGTTGAAATGCAATCAGTTTCAACAATTGGAAAGACAGAGATGGATTATGTTTTCCCAAATTATGAACAGGCAAAGATGGAAGCTACCTGGAAGGAAGACATTGAAAATTTGGCACAGTTTGATAACTCTGTAATGCTTGTTGATGAATTCTTGGTAGATACATATGATTGGGATTTCATAACTGAGATATTGGATGAAATCAATAGTGCAGGAGTTCCAGCAGGAATTATCACTTCTTTTCCATTCAAGACAAGTGAAGAATTGATTAATTCCCCTATTCTTGAAGACAAAAGCTTATTTGACTTTTACATGATTCCAGTTAACAAGCTTGGATACATGATGGATATTCCAGATTTCAGATTAGATAAGCAGGACGAATTGAAAGGAATGTTAGATAAAATTGATAAAAAGGTAATCATCAATAAGATTTTGGCAGTTGGCATTCAAAGACCTGAAGAAGCTTTCAATTTCCTGAATACATTAGGCTTTGCAGATATGGTCTCTGTTGGAATTGCAAGTGAAAGAGAAGCAGAGGAAACATTCAAAATTTTAAATGAAATTTAATATAAATTTATAAATATAACTATTGTTATAAATTATATTGTAGATTATAATAATATTGAAATTAAGATAATTATTTATTTTTATTAGTTTAAGGTGAAGAATATGGAGTTCATTAAGAAAATCCCTGCAATCAGATGGGAAAATGGAAAATATGAGCATGTTGAGGAAGAAACTGTTGAGGATGAAAACATTTATTTCTATATAGACTTCCTCCAGCCACGTAAATTTTCCACATATCCTGCAGATTTGGATGATTTCGCCATCGGATATTGCTTAGGTGATGGATTGGTAAAATCTGTTGATGAGATTGAGAGCATTGAAGTGGATGACAAGAAGGTTATCATCAAAACTGTTCACATGCACACTCCAGAAATTGACCTTGAAAGTGATGATCTGGTTCAGGAAAAGGAAGGCGGAGCTAAACATGCTTGTGCCTGCAGACTTTTGGAATATCAGGGAGTGATGTCTGATAGTGCAGGAGGATGGAGAACTGAACTCAAATCAATTGAACCAGTTGAATCTGACTTGGTAGTAAATGCAACTGAAATTATTGAAAACATGAAAAGGCTCACAGCTAAGGCGGAAATATGGCAAGAGACTGGTAGTGTCCATGTTGCACAATTGGTTTATGGAGACCAGTTCATTACCCGTGAGGACGTAAGCCGTCATGTAGCAGTTGATAAGGTAATCGGTGCAGCAGCTAAGGCAGGATTTGACTTATCCAAATGTTATGTATGCTATAGTGGAAGAATGCCTGCAGATATGCTAATAAAAGTCGTTAGAGTAGGAATTCCTATATTGGTTTCAAATGCGGCTCCTGCAGGATCTGGTTATGATATTGCAGAAAAGGGAAACATCACCATGGTCGGTTTTGTACGTGGTGACAGATTTAACCTTTATACCGCAACAGAAAGAATCAATTTGGATAAATGATTCTTTTTATATTTTTTTAATCTATAATATAACTATTGTTATAATAATATTTTTAGAATTTATTTTAAATTTTTTAAATTTTTTATATTTTTTTTATTTAATTCAATGAAGTGATTGTATGTCAAGTGAAAATCAAAATAAGGTTTATAATCTTCTTATAAGCAAAGGGATTGATTCCTATAATGAATATGAATTCTACAAGGAAAGGATAAACAGCCAAAAGGAGTTCAAATGGAATGAATACAATACTCAAGATGATGAGTTGAACGATGAATTATTCGAAAAAATAGATGTAATTGTATTGCTTTATGGTCTTTATCATCAAAATGAGGAAATTTGTGATGAGTTAATTGATAAATCACAGGAATATGATATTCCATTGCTTTTTGTTCGCTCATTTGGGGTGGAATATGTTGTGGAAGAAATAGTTGAAAAGGCAGATGCTGTAGTTGGCTGGAATCCACATTGCATTATAGATGCAATTCAAACCTTGGTAAAGGGTGAAGAAGAGTGGATCAAGCCATGTGACATTGAAGAGGAATCATAAATTCCTCAATTTATTCTTTTTTTAAAATATTTATTTTCTAATCTTTTCTACATAGATATTGATTAGAATTACGATAATTGCGAGTATTCCTAATCCTAAAATGATCGGATTGACAATTCCCACATAAAAGGTCAATATAATCGCCAATATCAATGCAATAATAAGAATGATCATTCCTCTATTTTTTTGAAAATCCATATTTTCACCTGTAATTTGATAATTTTAATTCAAATAAAAATTTATTAATTGTTTCTTCTTTCCCTAATCAACCTTAAGAACTCTTTTGAATTCTCAACCTCTTTCATTTCCCATGACTTGATTACTGGAATTCCATCAATGGAATCCTTGATCTTATCATCCTTAAGCACGAAGAATGGATCTGAAGATGTTACAAGGGAAAGGTCCTTTAAGCTGATTGCCATTTTCTTCAATGTTTTTGTATTCTGCTCATCCTGAACATTAAGATTTGCTATAAGTGGAGTTTGCTCTTTCTTTCTGGTAGCTATTTCAGCTTTAGCAAGTGCATCAAATGGACTTTTATTGGTTGAAACCACACCAAAACCTAATTTTGCCAAGTTTTGAGCATTTGTTCCTTGAGTTTGATTTAGGCTGCTTGTATCTGCCTTTAGCTTAATGTCTTCCTGATAAGGTTCAAAAAGGTCGATGTCAAGGGTAATCTTTGTATTCAAGATTTCTTCAAGGAGCATTGCAGTTTCAGTGTTTGCTCTCACCATTCCATTTTCATACTTGTACATTGTAGCTCTTGAAACATGTGCCAAATCAGCTAAATCCTTCAAGGATAAGTTGTACTCTTCTCTGTATTCCTTCAGAACATTTCCATTGATTTGAACGTAATATCCTCCACGGTCTGCAAGAATTTCCGGATATTCGTCATAGACAATCATGTTCTTCAAGGTTTCAAGGCCAATTGCAGGAAGCCCATGCCTTTCGTAGACAACATCCTCTTCCAAAATATGATTTTTGGATTTGACTCCTACAATGATTGGACTAGCTAAGAAAACGTTGGAGATTTGCCTAATCTCCTCTACATGAGATTCATTTATGCTATCAATATTCACGAGGACTTTCAAAAGTAGAATTAGCAATTTCTTACGAGCCACTATATCAAAGCAGCTTTGTTCATAAATGTTGGATGTTTCAAAGCCCTCTTTGTTTAGCAGTTGATAAACCTCTCGTATTAATTGATTCCTATTTGTTATTGCCATAGGATTGCCTCGTATAAATTAATTATTTTTGATAGTATTTTTTGATAATCTTAAGATAGAATTTATTAATTAGTTTTAATAAATTTTAATAATATTATTATCTTTTAAGATTAATATAAAATTGACTATTTAATTTTCTAGATTTTTGAATATTAATAGTTAATCTTTAATCGCTTAACTAAATTTTTTAATTAATCATAGTGGAATTTCAGTGATTTATATGGATTATTTTTATATTGGAATTGATGATACAGATTCTCCAGATGGAATGTGCACAACATTTCTTGCATCTTCCATCTTAAACGAATTCAGGGAAAATAATATAGAGATAATTGATTTTCCTAGATTGATTCGTCTAAACCCTTTTGCAAGATTCAAGACAAGAGGAAATGGAGGAGTCTCATTCAAATTGGGCATGGATCAAAACATTGCTTTGGCAAAGGAAATTGTCCTTAAGTATGTATCAGAGCTTTCAATGTTTGATTGTGACAATACCAATCCGGGAGTTGTATTCTATCAAGGTGAAATCACTGAAGAGATGATTGATTATGCATTTAAGGCAATCTATTCAATAATCACTATTGATGAAGCTGAGGAATTTGCAAATAATATTGGTGCTGAAATCCATAAGTTCAAGAAAGGAAGAGGAATAATAGGTTCCATTGCAGCTATTTCATGTCCTCTTGAAGACTATACCTATGAGCTATTGGCATATAGGCATCCGTCAAGATATGGAACTGTAAGAAACATTGATTATGATTCTGTAGTGAAGATGGACAGGGAAACTTATCCCGAAACCTTTGAAAACATTGATGGCAAGTATTTGGCTATTGAGCCTAAAACTCCATGTCCTGTTCTGTATGGAATCAGATCCAACAGCCCAGAAGTTCTGGAGACTGCAAGGGATATCGTCATTCCAAATGAGGAAATTGTCGATTCATGCATTTTCAAGACAAATCAGCATACTGACATGCACATTCAAAATGCAAGTTCAATTAATGAGCTTAAACAGTATTCCTGCTATAAGATAAGGGGATTTGTCAAGGACAAGCCACATATAATTGAAGGTGGGCACATGTTTTTCACTTTATATGACAAAACTGGTGAGATTGAGTGCGGAGCATATGAACCAACCAAGAACTTTAGAAAAGTTGTAGCTAAATTAAGAGCTGGAGATGAAGTGGAGCTTTATGGTGGAATAGGTGAACAGAACACTTTCAACATTGAAAAGTTCCAAGTCATAAAGCTAAATGATTTTGTTTACAAAAATCCTATTTGCGAATGCGGCAAGAGAATGACTTCTGCTGGAAAAGGAAAAGGATTCAAGTGCAAAAGCTGTGGCAATAAGATTGAGTCAGATGAAAAGGTTCCTGAAAAGATAGAAAGAACTTTAATCAATGGCAAATTCTACGAAACTCCAGTTTCAGCTAGACGTCATTTATCTAAGCCTTTGATTCGTATGAATTTGGAATAATTCTTATTTTTCTATGATTTTTTTATTTTTTTTTAAATAATATTGCTTATTGTTATTATTTAACCAAGTTACATAATATTTGTCTTTATTTAACCTAGTTATGTTCTATTTGTCATTATTTATCACTATTAATCACTATTTGTCATTTTTGAGGAAAAAATAGATTAGTTTATAAATAATAAACTAAAAACTTAAATTTAAGAGTGTATTTTTTATTTTTGAAAAATTTTCATATTATAATTAGGAGTGATTTTATTACTGATCAATCTTCACATCCATTTAGGGAAAAAACTGATAGGGCGATAAAGAAGAGACCTCCATGGAAGGAGTATAATTTACATATTGTCGTGTTTATTTTAGTTATTATTTCAATGTTCATTGGAGTAAAAGAGATTAAGATAACAGATACTATCAGTGTTTTACTATTGCCATTGATCTATGCATTAGTTATGGGATTAGGTCTTTATTTGGCAAAACCTATTAAGTTTGTAGGCAGTAAGCAATCTAAGGTTGCTGAAGGGGCTATGGTTTTATTCATTGGTGTTCTAATTGCTAAATTAGCTATTTCAAGTGGACAATCCATTAATATTATTTTTCAGGTAGGTCCTGCATTGATTTTACAGCTTTTAGGTGATTTAGGTACTCTTATTGCATTGCCTGTTGCTTTGCTTTTAGGTTTCAGAAGAGAAGTTATCGGTATGGCAAGTTCCATTTGTCGTGAACCTAACTTAGGAGTTATCATTGACAAATACGGTTTCAAATCCCCAGAGACACGTGGAGTTTTAGCAATTTTTGTTATAGGATCAATTATTGGTACTCCTTATATCAGTTTCCTCTCAAGCATATGTGTTTCCCTCATACCATTCCATCCATATGCATTTGCTATGGCATCTGGTATAGGTAGTGCAAGTATGAATGCTGCAGCATTGGTTCCATTAGTGCATACTTATCCAGCTATGGCTACTCAATTGGAAGCTTTTGCAGGATGCAGTAATATTCTTTCATTCTGTTTAGGAATTTACATGTGTATTTTCATTTCATTGCCTATTGCAGAAAGATTGTATAAATGGCTTTCTCCAATTTTAGGTAAAGATGATGAGATTACTATTGATGATGAATACGCCATTGAAGGGGTAAAGGATGATAAGTATGCTGCTTCAGAAGATTTAAGTTCAGGTAAGCTTAAAAGATGGGCTACATTCCTTGTAATATTTTCATTTATTGTTGCTATTGGTAATTTCGTAGGTTATAAAACACCAATAAGCGATGTGTTCATTGGAATGCTTTTGATTTCACTTATTACAATTATAGGAATGTCTCTTGAAAGGATTATTCCATGGAATATCCAATCTATCATTTATATAAGCTTAATCGGTATCATAGTTGCTATTCCAGGTGTTCCAACTGCGGACTTTATAGTTCATTATGTTTCCCAAGTTGAATTGACTACAATCTGTACTGCATTCTTGGCTTATGTTGGTATTGCAATAGGTAACGATTGGGAAGAGTTCAAGAAGATCGGTTGGAAAGGAATTATCATTGCTATGATTGTAATTACTGGAACTTACCTTGGTTCTGCAAGCATTGCAAATGTAGTTTTACTCTTAACCGGTATGATTTAAAGAATCTATTTTCTCTTTTTTTTAATTATTTTTCTAATATTTTCAAATATTTTCTTATCTTTATAAGTTTTTTCATAAATTTTTTAATTAACTGATTATTTTTCAATTATTCAAATCAAATTTAGCAATAATTTGTCATGATTTATAATTTTTAGAAATTAAATAGATTAGTTTATAAATAATAAACTTATAATCTTTAATCATAAACTTATATAACTATGTAAAGTTTTAAATGTATACATTAGATTTAGGCGGGATTTTATTACTGACGGTCAACAACACCCTTTTAGGGAAAAAACTGATAGGGCAATTAAGAAGAGACCTCCATGGAAGGAGTATAACTTACACATTGTTGTGTTTGTATTGGTTATAATCTCAATGTTCATTGGAGTTAAGGAGATAAAAATAACAGAAACTATCAGTGTTTTATTGTTGCCTTTAATATATGCGCTTGTTTTAGGATTGGCTCTTTATCTCGCAAAACCTATTAAGTTTGTTGGGCCTAAGCAATCTAAAGTGGCTGAAGGTGCTATGGTTTTATTCATAGGTGTCTTAATCACTAAATTGGCTATTTCAAGTGGGCAGGCAATATCCAGTATTTTTCAGGTAGGTCCTGCATTGATTTTACAGCAAATAGGTAATTTAGGAACTCTATTGGCATTGCCTATTGCACTGCTTTTCGGTTTCAGAAGGGAAGTTATCGGTATGACCAGTTCAATTTGCCGTGAACCTAACTTAGGTGTCATTATCGATAAATATGGCTTCAAATCCCCAGAGACTCGTGGAGTTTTAGCTGTTTTTGTTATTGGATCAATTCTTGGTACTCCATTCATCAGTTTCTTATCAAGTATCAGCGCTTCACTCATTCCTATGCATCCATATGCTTACGCTATGGCCTCAGGTGTAGGTAGTGCAAGTATGAATGCTGCGGCTCTTGCTCCATTGATGCATATGTTCCCATCAATGGCCACTCATTTGGAGGCTTTTGCAGGGTGCAGTAACCTTCTTTCATTCTGTTTCGGTATTTATATGTGCATATTTGTTTCAATTCCGCTTGCAGAAAGAATGTATGATTGGCTAGCTCCCCATATCTTAGGTCATGATGAGATAATAAGCATTGATGATGATTATGCCATTGAAGAGGTAAAGCATGATAAGTATGCAACTACTGATGACTTGACTTTAGGTAAGCTTGAGAGATGGGCTACCTTCCTTGTAATATTCTCATTTATTGTGGCAGTGGGAAATTATATAGGATTCAATACTTCAATAATTGATGCATTCATTGGAATGCTTTTGATTTCACTCATTACAATCATTGGGATGTCTCTTGAAAGGATCATCCCATGGAACATTCAAGCAATCATTTATATAAGCTTAATCGGTATTTTTGTAGCAATTCCAGGTGTTCCAACATCTGACTTCCTGGTTCATTACGTTTCCCAGATTGATTTGACTACAATATGTACTGCATTCCTGGCTTATGTTGGTATTGCAATCGGTAATGATTGGGAAGAGTTTAAGAAGATCGGTTGGAAAGGAATCATCATTGCTTTAATTGTGATTTCAGGTACTTACCTTTGTTCTGCAGCTATTGCTCATATAACTTTAGTTGCTACAGGAATGGTATAATTAAATTCTTTTTTTTAATATTCTTTAATTTTCAATTTTAACTTTTTTTAAAATTTTTAAAATGTCCATTTGGAAAATTCTTTTTTTCATTGGATTAATTTTTTTTTATTGTATCAATTTATTATATAGTAATAATAAAAATAAGATTATGATTATTAATCAATTGTCTGAATATTTGATTCATTTAAGATATGAGGATATTCCTAAGGATGCTATTGAAAAGGCTAAATCATGTTTCATTGACTATTTGGCAGTTTATTTAAGAGGTTTAGAGAGTGATAATGCTCAAATAGCCATAAAAACCATTTATGAATTATATGGCAATGATTTTAATTCCTTAAATAAAGGATTCATCAATGGAATTGCTTCACATAGCTTGGATTTGGATGATGGCCATAGATGGGCACAATTGCATCCTGGTTCAGTTGTCTTTTCAACAGTTTTGGCATTGATATCAGATGGGAATTTGGACTTGGACATCACATCTGAAGAGTTCCTTGAAGCGGTTATAGGAGGATATGAAATAGCTATTGCTCTTGGAATGCTCGTCAATCCAGATCATAGAAATCAAGGGTTCCATAGCACTGGAACAATAGGCACATTTGCTGCTGGAGCAGTAGCATCAAAGCTTTTAAAATTGAATAAGGAGAAAACAGAACATTGTTTTGGTTTATGTGCAACTCAGTCTTCAGGACTTCTTGAAGCAGATCATGCAGGAACAATGGGAAAATCAGTGCATGTTGGAAATGCAGTTTACAATGGAATACTGTCAGCATATCTTGCTAAAAATGGATTTACTGGTGGTGAATCATTAATTGATGGAAAAGAGGGATTCATTAAAACCATGGCTTCAGATCTATTTGATAGGCATTGTGATGATAATGGCAATTTAGATGATTCAAAATTATCCCAGTTCATTGATATGAATTTAAACAAATTCCATATAAACAATGTCTATTTAAAGAAATATCCATTCTGCAGACATATTCATTCGGCAATTGATTCAACTTTAGCTTTAAAGAATGATTTGAAAGATTTGAAAGATTCAAATAATTTGAAAATTGACTGTTCAGACATCTCTTCAATTGATATAGAAACATATAAGATTGCAAGTGAGCATGACAATTATAATCCTAAAAATGAACAGGACTTAAAGCAATCATTGCCTTATGCAGTAGCTATTGCATTGGTTTTAGATGATTTGAGCTTGGATTCAATTGATGAATTGATTGACAATGGTCTTTTTGATGAAAAATCATCTGATAAGGACATTTTGAAGATAAAAGAAATTGTAAGCAAGATTAATATTGATAACAATGATGAATTGAATCAAATGACTCCAGAAAAAAGACCATCTAAAGTAACAATAAAGTTCAGTGATGATTCATATGAAATCTTGGAGGAAACCACTTATTATCCATTGGGAGAAGTGGAAAATCCTTTGAAAGAAGAGGATGTTCTAGAGAAATTCAAACTTTTAAATCCTAAGTTTAATATGAATAAGTTACAAATAATTAAACATATGGAAGATTATTCAATTCAAGAAGTTTTTGAAGAATTGGATTTATTAGATTAAAATTCTTTGATTTAAAAATGATATTAATTAAATATTATCAAATAATTAATTATAAAAAGTGATTTTTATGATGGATGAAACTAAAAAATCATTGGAGAAGTTAGGAATTAATGAATTACATGATGATTATGTATCTAAAAAGAGATTTGAAGATGGGGGACAATATAGATTTGAAGTTCCAGGAATACAAGGTCCTTCTGCACTTGAATCTCTTTTAGAGGCTTCCAATGATTATGACTTAACAATTCATAGAGCCACTCAAACCAAAGGAATCATGTTTTTATTGGATGATGAAATAAGCAAAATGGTTGATTTGGCTCAAGATGCAAATATGCAATTGTTTTTAGCTGTTGGTCCAAGGGCTCCCTATGATACAAGCGCTACTGTCCAAACTGAAGAGGGAAAACGTATAGGATACAGGTTAAGAGGTTACAATAACCTTGTTTATGCCATTGAAGATGTTAAAAGAGCAGTTGATTTGGGAGTTAGAGGCATCTTATTATATGATGAAGGATTGCTTTATGCTCTTTCTAAAATGAGAGATGCAGGAGAACTTCCTAAAGACTTGCTGTTTAAGTTGTCTGCTCATGCAGGCTGTTCCAATCCTGCTTCAGCAAAGCTATTTGAATCAATTGGATTGAACTCACTTAATCCTGTAAGAGACCTTCAGATTCCAATGTTGGCATCATTGCGTGATGCAATAGATATTCCAATTGACATCCATACTGAAAATCCAAAGTCAACAGGAGGATTCATACGCCATTATGAAGTTCCTGAAATGATTAAGGTGGCAAGTCCAGTCTATTTAAAGACAGGAGGATCCGTTGCAAAGCATCATAGTTGGGATACAACTGAAAAGGAAGCTCGCCAAAGAGCAAAACAAGTTGCTTTAATTAGGGATTTGATTGAAAGACATTATCCTGATGCTATAATGAGTAAATTATAATGAAAATAAATGAAAATAAATAAGAATAAATAAAAATAATTGTTTTTATTCGTTTTTTCTAATTAAGATTATTGTTGATATTATGGATTTGATTGAAAAGGTTCAGGATGCAGTTGTAAATGCAGGCAGTTCATATAGTGAAGACAGATTAGCTGCTTATGAAAATGCTCTAAAATTGGAAAAGGAGCTAAATAATGAAAATGCAGTTTGGGCCTTGGAACAGATAATTGAAAACTTTAAGGTAGCTAATGAAAAGAAGCTTCCATTATGTGATGATACTGGAATTCCACATGTCTTGATTGAAATAGGAGAGAAAAGGGAAATTCCTAAAGGATTTTTCAATGAAATCAATATAGGTATTGCACAAGGACTTGATAAACTACCCGGAAGGCCAATGGCAGTTAAAGGAAATGATATTGAACGCATTGAGCAATCACAAGGTTTATACAATGAGTCCCATATGATGAAGCCCGCATCCTTTTTGATTGAAGAGAAAGATGAATCCTCTTATGGAAGACTGATTGGTGTGGATGAAGATAAGATAAGAATCACAATTCTATTGGAAGGTGGAGGTCCTGAAATAAGGGCAAAGACATATAGGGTTTTCCATAAAAGAGACTCAAAAATAGTTTTCGGTGAAGCTTTGGATTGGCTAAAGGAATCATTGGCTATGTTAGGCTGCACTCCATCAATTCCAGCTATTGGAGTTGGAAGAACCCACTTTGAGGCAAATGCATTAATGCTAAGAGCAATGGCTCATGGTAATTTAGGCTATCAATCAGATATTGAAAAATACATTGCAGAAGAGTTGAATAAGACAAATATAGGTCCTTTAGGGCTTGGTGGTAAAACAACAGTGCTCGGCTCTTTTGTCAACATTGGCTCTCAAAGGGCAAGTGGAGTGAGAATTGTAGCAGCAAGGCCTGCATGTTTTGTTGAGCCAAGAGTTTCAAGCTTTGAATTCTAGTTATTCAAGTTAACTAAAATAGGATTAAATATTAGAAAAAATTATATTATATCAAGTTTAATTAAGATTATTGATTATTAGACTTTAAATATTAGACTTTAAATATTAGACTTTAATATTAGACTTTAATATTAGACTAATTATTAGAATATATAGATTATATACGATTATTTAAGGAGAATATTATGAACGATAATCCAAAACCTGGTAAGAATGGTTTTAAATTTCCTGAACACAGCATAAAAACTAAGATTACTGATGTTAAGCCTAATGAATTGGTTACTAGAGGCTATAATCAGGAAGATTTAATAACAAATCTTAGCTTTGCAGAAATGGTATTCTTGCTTCTTAGGGAAAGATTGCCTGATGAGAGGGAATCCAAGATTTTTAACCATATTCTTGTTTCATTTTGCGATCATGGTGTAACCCCTCCAAGCACACAGTCTGCAAGGTTGATAGCATCATCCGGTGCAAACATCAATAATGCTGTTGCAGGAGGATTGCTGTCCTTTGGTAAAAACCATGCAGGAGCTATTGAGAAGGCTATGGAATTGTTCCAGGAATCAATCAGTTCATTGAACCTTGAGGAAACTGCAGATGAGGATGTAAACAGGAAAATAGCAGCTAAGGCTATTGAAATTGTTGATAAGTATCAATCCGAATCCAAAAGAGTGCCTGGCTATGGCCATAGGTATCATGAGAAGGATCCTCGTGCAGTGAAATTGCTTGATTTGGCCATTATGGAATCATCAATTGGTCCACATACAAAATTGGCACTTGTAATCGAGAGCATACTTTCTGACAGGAAAGGAATTTGCTTAAATGTGGATGGAGTCAATGCAGGATTGCTTTCTGATTTGGGCTTTGACAGCTCTTTAGGTTTAGGAATTTTCATGATTGGAAGACTTCCTGGACTTATAGCTCATGCATATGAAGAGATGGAAGAGGAAGAGAAATTCAGACGCTTCTGTGATTTGGAAGATATCGTTTATGAAGGATTTAAAAATAGAGACATTAATGAAGATTCAGAATAAGAAATATATTCTAATGAAATAATATTCATAATGAGAATAATAATTATTTTATCATTTATTTATTCTAAGGAGTAATTTAGATGGAATTTTTTGATGTAATTGAACAAAGATACAGTATGAGAGGCTTTGAAGATAAGGAAGTAGAGCAAGAAAAATTAGACATGATATTAAAAGCTGCTCAACTTGCTCCAACTGGAGTTAACTTCCAGCCTTTTAAGGTAATTGTAATTGACACTAAAAAGTATAAGGAAGAATTGAAAGGAATCTACAGTCCTGATTGGTTTACACAAGCACCAATTGTCCTTTGTGTAGTTGCCTCTAAGGAAAAGGCTTGGACTAGGAAGTATGATGATAAGAACATTGCAGACATTGATGCAACCATTGTCATGACCCACATGATCCTTGCAGCTGAAGATGTTGGTTTGAACACTTGTTTCATTGCTGCATTCAAGCCTGATAAGGCAAGGGAATTCTTGGATTTAGATGATGAATGGGAACCTGTATTGTTCACTCCTTTAGGTTATGGAAATGCAGAGCCAAGAGACACTCCTAGAAAAGCTATTGAGGAATTGGTCATTTACAAATAATTATTAGTTAAAAACGATTTAAGAGGATACTATGAGATTTACAAAAAAATCAATTATTTTACTTGCATTTTCAGTTATCCTAATGGTTTTAGGATTATGGAATTATGTTGATGCAAACCCTGTCACTTATGATGTCATTGCTTCAAGTGTTGTGCTTATTGTAGTTGGATGGACACTTGCAATGTCTGTATTTGAACCTAGCTGGACTAAGGCAGCTATTCTCATTGATGGGTTAATCTTTGTTTTGGTAGGTATTACTTTCCTCTTGATGCCATATAATCTCATTTTCATTATATTTGGTATTGTTTTGCTTGCAATCGCAGTTGCAGCATATCTTGGAAAATTACCTAAATCTTTCTTAAGATTATTCCATAAATAATTCAATTTTCATTTCTATTTTTTAACTTTTTTTCATTATTTTTTCATTATTTTTTTATTATTATTTCATCATTTTTTTTATGATTCTTAAATTTTTTTTATTTTGTTTTTAAATTTCACTATTTTTCTTTCATGAAATTTCAAGATTTTTTCATGAAATCTAATTTTTTATTTTTCTTATCTTAATTTTAATACTTTTATTTGGGATTTTATTAATTCTAATCAATTTAATTTTTTATTAGATCTTTTTAATTTTTTCAAAATATTTATTCGAATTTCATCTTAATTTTTTAAAGAAATTTAAATTTATAATGCTGTTATAATTTCCTTATTATATAATAATATTACAATATTTTAATAAAATATATATATTAACAAAAATAAAAATAAAATTACCATGGTGATTTATTATGGCAGGGATATCAGAAGCTATTACCCAAATAAAAAAAGCTGAAAGCGATGCTGATTCCTTAGTAGAACAATCAACAGTCGATGCGAAAGCAATGATTGATGAGGCTACTGTTAAAGCTAATGAAATGATTGAACTTGCTAAGAATGAAGCTAGCGAAGAAGCTCAATCTACTGTTTTTAATGCAGAAGAAAATGCAAAGAAAGAAGCTGAATCTATTACTTCTCAAGCTGAAAAAGATGTTGAAAGCATCAAAAATGACGCAAGAAAAAATATAGACGAAGCTGCTTCAATTATTGTTAAAAATATTTTATAGTGTGAGATAATGTTTAGAACTGCGAGAATGCGTAAGCTTAATGTTATAACTTTGGACAAATACGCTAGTCCTACGGTCAGTGCACTTCACGACGAGGGTATTGTTCAAATAAATGATATTTCTGAACGTATTCAGCAAGATCCTAAGCTAGCAGAACTTTTGAAACCTTCAAAAGTTACACCCCACACCGGTAAGCTATCTTCACTTCTCATGAAGACAAGCGGTATTTCCGATTTGCTTGGAGATGCCTTGTCTGAGAATAGAGGCATGAAGGATTTGATAATGTCCTTTATCAATCCGGACCTTCCAGTTCCAAAAGAAGTCGAAGATGTTGATACTGAAAGCTTGATAGCTTATGCAGAATCAACATTAAGCCAGGTCGAAGGTGAAACAAAAGGTATTGAAAATAAGTTAGCCGCACTAGACAGTGAAGAGAGTAAACTTGAATCCAATAAGGAGTTGGCTAAAAAGCTAAAACCTTTAGATATGGACTTAGGCCTATTAAGCGATTCCAAGTACACTTCTACCATTGTTGGTAGGATCACTGCTGAGTCAGCTCAGAAATTCAAAGATGAATACAGTAAGATTACAGATGATCTCTTCTATGAATTAGTTCCAGACGAAGAAAAAGAAAGTTTTATCATGGTTGTCGTCGTTGCTAATGAGTATAAGGATGATATCTATACCTTACTTAGGAAAAATGAATTCGAGAAGTTTGAAACTGAAGGTTTAGAAGGAAGACCTGATAGTCTTATTTCCTCTTCTGAATCCAGACTCCAAGCTATCGAAAGTGAAAGATCCCAAGCTAAAGCTGAATTGAAAGTTGTAGCGGAAAAATGGGATGATGAAGTTCTTGCTTTAAAAGAACAATTAGAAAATGAGAAAGATAAGAATGAGGTTTTCGCTGGTTTTGCTGAAACTGACAAAACTTATGTCTTTGAGGCATGGGTACCTGAAAAAGATGTGGAAAAAGCTCAAGCTATTATTGAGACCGCAACTGAAGGCCATGCAATCATGGAAGTTGAGGAAGTTCCAGACAATGCAGAAGACGTTCCTGTATTGCAACAAAACAATGCATATGCAAAACCTTATGAATTGTTAGTTGAAATGTATTCCCCATTGAAGTACAATGAAATTGACCCTACTTTATTTGTAGCACTTACATATCCTTTCTTCTTCGGTTTCTGTTTAACCGATGCAGGTTATGGTCTTTTAGTTGCAATTATAGGTTTCATTTTATACAGAGGAATGGGTAAAGTCAATAGAACCATGCATGATGGTGGATTAATCATCATAGCAAGTGGTGTATGGGCTATTATTTTAGGTCTGGTTACCAATGGTTTACTTGGGGACCTATGGACTAGAATATTAGGTTGGGGCTCTGCTCTCCCTACAGTTATTGATTCCATTAATGCGTTCAAATATCCGGCTACTATCTTAGTGATTGCAATTGTAATTGGTATTATTTACACTAACCTTGGTTTCATCTTAGGTGCAATTGACAATTTAAGATACGGCGAGAAAAAAGAGGCAATCGGTTCTCAAATCGTATGGTTTGTATTTGAACTTGGTATCATCTTATTGATTTTAGGATTCTTGTTCCCAGCAATTGGAATGATTGGTATGGCATTAGGTGCAGTATTCATTGTTGCTGCTCTTGGTATGCTTATCTGGGGTAACGGTGCTTATGGACTTATGGATGTATTTGGATTCATGGGAGATGTACTTTCATATGCTCGTCTTTTAGCTCTTTGTTTAGCTACTGGTGGTATTGCAATGACTGTAAACATCTTGACCAATATGGTAAATGACATGATTCCAGTTGTAGGTATTGTTTTAGCTATTATCATCTTTATTGGTGGACATATTGCTAACTTCCTTTTCCAAGTATTAGGTGCTGGTGTTAATGCTTTGCGTCTTAACTATGTAGAGTTCTTCTCTCAATTCTATATGGGTGGAAAACATTCATTTGAAGCTTTTAAAGCTAAAAGACAATTTACTAAAATTAAAAAATAGACAAAAATTTAGATTTATAGTTTTATAATTCAACGCTTAAAGATGAAATTATTGGAAATGTGATTTTATATTTAAGGCAATTATGAAAATTCATAATTAAGATCAAGAACTTATGCTTATGGAAATGTCGATTAGGACAATTCTTATAAAAATGACGTTCTTTTATCAAGAACTTTACGTTCTATTGAAATGTAATGAAAATTATATTTAAACGATTTATTTAAACAATTTAATTTAAGGAGATATATTATATGGTAGAAATTGCTTTAGGTACTGCTTTAGCAGCAATTGGTGCTGGTGTAGCAATTGGTTTTGCTGGTTTAGGTTCCGGTTTAGGACAAGGTATGGCAGCAGCTGGATCTGTTGGAGCTGTAGCAGAAGATAACGACATGTTTGCAAGAGGTATTATTTTCTCTGCATTACCAGAAACTCAGGCTATTTACGGATTCTTGATTGCTATTTTATTACTTGTATTCTCAGGATTATTAGGTGGAGGCGCAGGTCTTTCCACTACTGCAGGTATTGTAGCTATTGGTGTAGGTGCATCTATCGGATTTGCAGGTTTAGGTTCCGGTATGGGACAAGGTATGGCAGCAGCTTCCTCTGTTGGTGCTATCGTTGAAGATACTGACATGTTTGCTAGAGGTATTATCTTCTCTGCATTACCAGAAACTCAAGCTATTTACGGTTTCTTGATTGCTATCTTACTTATGGTATTCGGTGGAATATTAGGTTAAGGAGGTCAGTTGTATGAGCTCTGGAGCAGACAAAATTGTCTCTAACATAATGTCTGATGCTCAAGCAAAAGCTGATGTAAATAAAAGTGAAGCTCAAGTGAAAGTTGATGCTATTTTAGCTGATGGTGAAAAAAGAGCTGAAGCTACTAAAGTTAAAATCTCAGAGGATGCTGCAAAGCAAGCGGAAATGAGATATCAACAAATTATTTCTGAAGCTAAAATGAATGCTCGTAGGGCAGAATTAGGGGCAAAAGAAGAAGTAATCGAAGAAGCTTTCAGTAAAGCTACTGAAGATTTAACAAATATGGCAAATACCAATGATTCAGAATATGTGGATGCTTTAGTTGAAATGATTAAAGAAGCAGCTGTAGAAATTGGTGGCGGAGATTTAATCGTTTTATTAAAACAAGAAGACATTCCAAAAGTCCAAGATAAATTGGAAACTATTGTTGGCTTAATCAAGTCTTTAATTAAACGTGAAAAACCTTCTGATCTTAGTGCAATCGCTACAGAAGTTTCCCTTGAAACTGATGTTGAAACTACTTTAGAAATTGGCGAACCTATTGACACTATTGGTGGAGCTATATTAAGAACAAGAAATGGTGAAATTCAAGTTAATAACACTATTGAATCTAGAATGTTAAGATTTAAGAAATCATTACGTTCAGAAGTTGCAAAAACTTTATTTGATTAGGAGAGATGAATTATGGCTGATGAAATTGCTACAATCATAAGTTCCTTAGGACTTTCTAATGAGGCATTTTTAGCAATAGTTCTTTTAGCATTTGTAGTTATTGGTGCAATTATTGTAATTGTTGCAACTAGACCAATTTTAGATGTTTATCCATATCTTCATCCTAATGCGAGAGTAAGAGCAAGAAAAGGAAGATTATTTGATGAGAAACAAATTTCTGAACTTGTTGAAGCAAACAATGTTGAAGAAATTACCAACTATCTCAGAGGATCTCCTGACTATGCTGAATACTTAGATAATTATACACTTGAAAAGGCATTAGATATTCAACTTGGTGAAACTTACGATTTAGTTTCAAGAATGGCTCCTAAAGAAATTCAATCTTCATTTAAAGTAATGGCAAAGAAATCTGACATTGCTAATATTAAAAGCTTACTCACTGCTAAAGAAGCAGAATTAAGCCAAGAAGCTACTGAAGAACTTTTAGTCCCTACTGGTTCTTTATATGAAGATTTACAACGTTTAACTGATGTTGACACTGTAACAGATGTTGTTGCAGGATTAGACGGAACTGAGTATGCACCGATTTTAGAAGAAGTGCTTCCTGAATATGAAAAAACAGGTATGGTCCTTCCTTTGGAATCTGCATTAGATAAATATTATTTAGATAAATTACTCGCTTCCTCAGAAACACCATCTGATGAGAACAAACAAATTCTCTACGCATACGTTGGAAATCAAGTTGATGTAGCTAATATTAAATTAATATTGAGAGCAAAAGTTGATGGATTAGATTATGATGCTATCAGTCCATATATGATTGATAGTGGATATCAATTAAGAGAATGGAAGCTTAAAGATCTTATGGAAGCAGAAGATGTAACTGGAGTAATCTCCTCTTTAGAAGGAACTAAATACTCTGAAGTGCTTACTGATGTGCTTCCTGAATACAATGAAACTGGATCTGTAGCTCTCTTTGAACAAGCTTTAGACAAGTTTTTAGTCGACTCTGCAAAATCCTATTCCATGAAAAAACCTTTAGGTATTGGACCTATAATAGGATTCTTGTCACAAAAAGAAGTTGAAGTTAAAAACTTAAAAGTTATTGCAAGAGCTAAAAGAGAAGAAGACTTCCCAATATCTAAAATTAGGGAGATGTTAGTATGAGTGATGTCGCTATTATAGGAGATATCGATACTGTCACTGGTTTTAAACTTGGTGGAGTTAAAAAAGGTATTATTGTAAATAATGATGAAGAAGCTAAAAATGCTCTTGATGAGTTATTAAACGATGAAATTTCAATTATTATAATTACACAAAAGATAGCTGATAACATAAGAGAACATATTCATAAACGTCTTGGTTCTGATGTGTTACCAATGGTTATTGAGATACCAGATAAATCTGGTTCATCTGAAGGCGGTGCCGATCAAATGGCAGCTCTTATTAAGAGAGTTATCGGGGTAGAGATGGTTAAATGATTAATGAAGGAAATATTATTAAAATTGCAGGTCCTGTTATCGTCGCAGATGGGATGAGAGGAACTCAAATGTATGAAGTGGTAAGAGTAGGTGAAGCTAAGCTTATCGGTGAGATTATTGAGCTAGAAGGTGACACCGCTACCATTCAAGTTTACGAAGAAACTGCTGGGGTAAAACCTGGTGAGAAAGTGGAAAGTACTGGAGGTCCATTGTCTGTAGAACTTGGACCTGGTGTAATGGGTTCCATTTTTGATGGAATTCAAAGACCTTTAGAAGTTATTAAAGGTATTTCTGGTGATTACATCGCTAGAGGTATTGATGTAGATTCTATTGACAAAGAGAAAAAATGGACTTTCGAACCTGTTGCTAAAGTAGGGGACAAAGTTGTTGGTGGAGACGTACTTGGTCAAGTACAAGAAACATCTGCTGTTTTACAAAAAATTATGGTTCCACCAATGATTGAAGGTACCATTAAGTCTATTGCTGCAAAAGCAGAATACACAGTACTTGAAACTATTGCTGAAATTGAGACTGATGAAGGAATTAAAGAAGTGCAAATGCTTCAAAAATGGCCTGTACGTAAAGGTCGTCCATACAAAGAAAAATTGGACCCAGATATTCCACTTATTACTGGTCAAAGAGCACAAGACACTTTCTTCTGTTTAGCTAAAGGTGGGGCAGCAGCTATTCCTGGTCCATTCGGTTCAGGTAAAACTGTTACACAACAACAATTAGCTAAATGGGCAGACGCAGATATTGTGGTATATATTGGATGTGGAGAACGTGGAAACGAAATGACTGAAGTACTTACCGAGTTCCCATTCCTTACTGACCCAAAAACTGGAAACCCAATTATGGATAGGACTGTTCTTATTGCAAACACTTCCAACATGCCAGTAGCAGCTCGTGAAGCATGTGTATACACTGGTATTACTATTGCAGAATACTTCCGTGACCAAGGTTACGACGTAGCTCTTATGGCAGACTCAACTTCAAGATGGGCAGAAGCTATGAGAGAAATTTCAGGAAGATTAGAAGAGATGCCTGGGGAAGAAGGTTACCCGGCATACTTAGCATCCAGACTTGCACAGTTCTACGAAAGAGCTGGAAGAGTAATCACTCTTGGTCAAGATCCTAAAGAATCTTCCGTAACTGTAGTAGGTGCAGTATCACCTCCTGGTGGGGACTTATCCGAACCTGTTACTCAAAACACCTTACGTATTTGTAAAGTATTTTGGGCATTGGATGCATCTCTTGCAGATAAACGTCACTTCCCTTCCATCAACTGGTTACAAAGTTATTCATTATACGTAGAAAGTATTACCAATTGGTGGCAAGAAAACGCTTCAGAAGAATGGAGAGCAAACAGGGATCAAGCTATGGTTCTCTTACAAAAAGAATCAGAACTTGAAGAAATTGTACAATTAGTAGGTCCTGATGCATTACCTGATTCTGAACAAGTTGTATTGGAAACTACCCGTATGTTAAGAGAAGACTTCTTGCAACAAAACGCATACGACGATGTAGACACTTACTGTTCTCCAGCTAAACAAGCAGGTATGTTAGCAACTATTCTTAAATTCCACGAAGCAGCTAGTGCAGCTGTAGAACGTGGTGCAGATGTAAAAGAAATTGCAGCTTTAACTGTTAAAGAGGACATTGCTAGAATGAAATACGTCCCAGAAGATGAATTTGAAGCAAGAGTAAAAGAAATTCAAGAAAAAGTTGTAACACAATGTGCTGAGGTATAAAAATGAATGCTGATATTAAAACAAGAGAATATACAACAGTTTCTGAAGTTTCTGGTCCTTTGATGGTAGTAGAAGGTGTTGAAGGTGTAGCTTATAACGAAATCGTAGAAATCGAAGCTCCTACCGGTGAACACAGAAGAGGACAAGTATTAGAAGTAAAAGACGATGTTGCTGTTGTTCAAGTATTCGAAGGTACTACTGACTTAAACACCTTAAACACTAAAGTAAGATTTACTGGTGAAACTGCTAAAATCGGTGTTTCTAAAGATATGATGGGTCGTATCTTCGACGGTACTGGTAAACCTATTGATGGTGGTCCAGAAATCATCCCAGAAAAAGAATTAGATATTAACGGTAACCCAATGAACCCTGCATCAAGAGAATTCCCTGCAGAGTTTATCCAAACCGGTATTTCCACTATTGATGGAATGAACACCCTCGTAAGAGGACAAAAATTACCTATCTTTTCAGGATCTGGTTTACCACACAACGATTTAGCTGCTCAAATTGCAAGACAAGCTAAAGTAGTAGGTTCCGACGATGACTTCGCAGTAATTTTCGCTGCTATGGGTATTACTCACGAAGAAGCAAACTTCTTTATGAGAGATTTCGAAAGAACTGGAGCATTAGAAAAAGTAACTGTATTCATGAACTTAGCAGACGACCCTGCTATTGAAAGGATTCTTACTCCTAAAATGGCATTAACCACTGCTGAATACATGGCATTCGAACTTGGTATGCACGTATTGGTTATTCTTACTGACTTATCCAACTACTGTGAAGCATTAAGGGAAATTTCCGCAGCTAGGGACGAAGTACCTGGTCGTAGAGGTTACCCTGGTTACATGTACACTGACTTAGCTGGTATTTACGAACGTGCAGGACGTATCGCAGGTAAAGAAGGTTCTATTACTCAGATGCCTATCTTAGTTATGCCTCAAGACGATATTACTCACCCAATTCCTGACTTAACCGGATATATTACTGAAGGACAAATCGTACTCAGTAGGGATATCCACAGGAAAGGTATTTACCCACCTGTAGACGTACTTCCATCCTTATCTCGTTTGATGAGTGGTGGTATCGGTGACGATAAGACTCGTGATGACCACAGTGGTGTATCTGACCAACTTTATTCTGCTTACGCAGAAGGACGTAACTTAAGAGACTTAGTTGCTGTAGTAGGGGAAGATGCTCTTACTGAAAGGGACCAAAGTTTCTTAGCATTTGCTCAAGCTTTCGAAGATGAGTTCATTACTCAAGCTAAAGATGAAGACAGAAGTATTGTTGAAACTTTAGATCTTGGTTGGAAATTATTAACCATATTGCCTAAGACTGAACTTAAAAGAGTAAAAGATGAATTTATTGAAAAATATTACCCAGAATAAGTCTAATATTTTATTAGATTCAATTCTAATATTTTAATTAAATTCATCACGAATTTAAGTTTTAATTAGGAATATTATCTTTTAGGAGGATAGTATGGCAGAAGAAATACTTGATGGTATTAACCCAACCCGTATGGAGTTATTAGCTCTTAAAGATAGGGAAAAACTTGCAGTTAAAGGTCACAGTTTGTTAAAACAAAAAAGGGATGCTTTAATTAAAGAGTTCTTCGATATCTTGGATAGAGTTAAAGGTGCTAGAGAAAACGCAGAAACTAACCTTTCTGAAGCTTACGCGGCACTTACTGAAGCTCAAATTACAATGGGTGATTTAGCTGTTCAAAAAGCAGCTTTATCTGTTAAAGAATCTGTTAAAGTAGATATTTCTTCAAGAAGTATTATGGGTGTTAACGTACCTATAGCTGATATGGAAATGGAATCAAGAACTTTAGTTGACAGAGGATACGGTTTATCCGACACTTCCATCCAATTAGACGAAGCAGCAAAGAAATTCGAAACTGCTTTAAAATACATTATTGAATTGGGAGAAATCGAAAAGACCATTTATCTTTTAGCTGATGAGATTGAAGCTACTAAACGTAGAGTAAACTCTCTTGAACACATTATGATTCCTAGATTCCAAGCTACTATTAAGTCCATTAATATGAAGCTTGAAGAGATGGAAAGAGAAAACTTCGTAAGAATGAAGATGATTAGATCTACTATCGAGAAAAACGAAGCAGAAGCTTTAGCAAAAGCTCAATTAAAAGCAGCTCAAAGTGAATAATTAAAATTTAGAATAAATGCAATTCATATTTCACTTGTTGAAATGGAATTTGTGTTTATATCTTAATTTTATTATTTTCAATTTTTTTATTTTATAATTTTAAACTATTTTTATCTATTTTTATAAAATTTTTTTTATTTGTTTTATCCACTATTTTTTACAATTTTTATTTACTATTTTTTTATTATATCAATTTTTGATTTCTAATTTTAGTTAACTTTATATATTATGTTTAACATATTATAGTATGTTGTATAGTCCCGTGGGGTAGTGGTAATCCTTCTAGGCTTTGGACCCGGAGACGGCGGTTCGACTCCGCTCGGGACTATCAATTTTTTTAGAGGATAATTATAACACTGTTATATTTTTAATGGCTATTTTTTTATTATAAAATATTTTTTTAAAACTAGTTTTTTAAGTAAAATTTAATAAGTTCTTTTATGATATATTATATTGTATTCAATAAAGTTTTAAAATGGTGAAATTATGAGAAGAGACCCAATTCATCAATTTTTAAGAGATCCTGACAATAAGGCAAAATTATTCATGGGGATTACTGGTGCTATGATTATAACTACTTTCCTGGTGGTTATTGGTACTATCATGCTTATTTTAATATTAGTAGGAGTAATCTAATTTTAGATTATTTTACTTTTTTTAATTATCTCTTTCTTTAATTCAATTTTTTTAATTAGTCAATATTTTTATAAACTTCATCTTCCGCTATTTTTGCATCATCAATTGCAGTTTTCAAGTTTTCATTTGAGCTGATGATGGTTACTAAAGGCTGGTCTTTTTCTATTTTAACTCCTTCATAAGGAATGTCATATACATTTGGAATATTCAGATTTCCTATATTGACTTGTTTTCTTGCATAAATGATTTTCTTGATTGAATATTGGCTTGGATTTGGAATGTCTATGATTTCTCCTTCACATGCCTTTATGTGTGCATCCAAGAGATTTATGTCAAGTGAATTTTCAACCAGTTCATAAGTTCCCTGGAACCTTGGGTTGATTTCAATGATTTTCAACTTCCCATCCTTATCTAAAATATAGTCAACACCATTTGATCCAATAAGGTTGAACTGCTTGATCAAATCTTCAGATGTATCTTTCATCTCATCATTAAGTTCATCAGCATTAATTTCTGTTTGATTATCATTAAACATTCTAAAGCTATTTTCATCCAATGGCAAAATGTTTCCAGAATATTCATATGATTCATTTCCCAAGTCATGTTCAGTTATCAATCTTGAATTGATCAAATTTTTTCTATCATTTTGACTTGACAATACTGAGGATGATACATTAGTTCCTTCAATATATTCCTGAAGTATATAGTTTTCAAGTGAAATATTTTCATAAATTTCATTCACTTGTTTTAATTCATTACAACTTTCATTATTTAGCAAGAAAATTCCTAACCCTCCACTTCCTTGAAGGGGTTTTAAAATAAATTGATTGTTAGTGTATTGTTGCAAAATTTCATTGAGTTCCCCTACATCAGATGGTTGAAATGTAAGTGGGACATCAAATTTGTTTTTCAGCTTATTGTAAAATTTGAATTTATTATCAACACATTCAGTGTTCTTATTGCCACGAACAATTTTTCTAAATTTTTTAAATTCTCCAGAAAAATTTTTTGCATTTATTCCAGTGGTGAGTACAATCTTATCAATTTCATTTTCATCATAATTTTGAAAAAGAAAATCTTTTGATAATTCAAGAATTTTCTTAGGTGAATAATTCTCTTCAAACCTTCCACAGGAAATGACACTTTCTTGATCTAAAACATGCTTCTCTCTATAAGGTACTTTAAAGTCAACAGTTTTAAAATAGCTTATGGAAAATATTTTGTAATCCAATTTCAGTGCTGAATTAACCATTGGTCTTGTGTCAATTCCCATAAGAAGTAAATTATCCATAATTTTCATCCCTAAATGTTATTTTCCTGTTCTCTTGCTTGATCATATACTGTTTTGATTGTGTCCATGTCTACACTGGTGTAAATCTGAGTTGTAGAAAGACTTGAATGTCCAAGGAGCTGTTGAATTACCCTTATATCCACTCCATTCTTTAAGAGATGTGTAGCAAATGAGTGTCTTAATACATGAGGGGTGACTTTCTTTTTGATTCCTGCTTCATCTGCATATTTCTTAATCATCATCTGAACATATCTGGGAGTGAGACTATTTCCATTCTTATTTACAAAAATATATTCTGAATCCTGTTTATCCACTTCAAGATAGTCCAATAAAAGCTCTTTTGTATGTTCATCAAAAAGAACAATCCTATCCTTATCCCCTTTACCTCTAACCCTAATGGTCCTTTCATCAAAATCAATATCTCTTTTCAATAGTTTTACAAGTTCTGAAATACGAAGCCCTGTAGAGTAAAGCAGTGTTAGTATGACCTTATCCCTTCTTTTAGACTTTTGTTTAAAAGGAGTGTCATTTTCATCAATAGATACAGCCTCTATCAAATCCTTCACTTCCTTTTCATTTAAGGATTTAGGCAATGACTTTGTTCTCTTTGGATTTTTAATGTCCTCTAAAAAATAGATGTCATTGAATTCAAGGAATTTCTTTGAAACGACTGTAGTTAGGTAAATGTAATTTTGGGTAAGGTACTTGTCCCTTTTCAAGTCACGGATATACTTTCTGAAACTAGCTAAAAATCTTTTTCCATCATATAGGTTTTCCTCATTTTTCATATAATTGATAGGTTATGAATGATGGAACTGTATGTTTTTACAGTATTTTCTGAATAGTTTCTAATCTCTAGTTCAATTAGATAATCTTCGAGCATGCTTTCAAAATCAAACACTTCCATCAAATGCTTTTTATCTCCATTTTCATCGATAACCGGCAGTTTAATTGGAGACTTTTGGATAGGTTCATTTGATAAGTTCAATTGCTCTGTAAAAAGATTCATATAAATTCCTTCTTTAGATCTTTACCAAACCCATTAATCTAAATTTAGGATAATTCTTTAAAAAATTTCTTTTCTTAAAATTGATTATTCAATTTTTTATTATTAACTAATTAATTTATTAATTTTACTTCGTTATACCTAATTATATTCATGGTTTTATTTAAATATTTTTAAAATTAGTTTATTGAATCAGTAAAATAAGTTAAATAAGTAAAATAAGTTAAATAAGTAAAATAAGTTAAATCGTAAACTGTAAAAATTCGTAAAAAAATTAAAATTGTTAAAAAATAAAAAAAGAAAAAATATAGAAATAAAATTATTTATTTCTATTTGAATTTGGAATTAAATAGTCGAATAATCCATTTAGTTTAAAGTAACTATTCTGAGCTTGTCAGGTCTTTTAATTACTCTGCTTGATTTAAAAGCAACTAAGGTTTTGATTCCTTTGGAGTATGCAATGTCGACTAATCTTTGGCTGATTACACCATCGAAAATAACGGTGTCTGCATCAGGATTGTCTTGTTTTAAATCTTCGTAAAGGGTTTCAACATTAGTTTCTTTTAATAAGTTTAAAGAATCATCGTAGATTTCACTGTTTCCAGTTCCTTCTAAATCTTTTAACATGTTCTTTAATAATTTTATTCTACTATCTTGGATTCTGTCGTTTTGTCTGTCTCTACGGCCTCTGGAATTTCTATCTTTTCCTCTGCGATCGTTTCTGCCGTTTTTTCTTTCGAATTTGTCTTTGCGATCGTTTCTGCCGTTTTTGTTTCCGTGAAATTTATCGGATTTGTTTAAGTTTTTTGCTCTTCTATCACTAGTTTTGCTAGTTCTGTTGATTTTGTTTTTTCCCACTTTACCTTGAGTGTCTAAATTGAAATCAAGGTTGTTTATTACTTGTTCAGTAGGAGCTTTGTCTCTTAAAGCAATTAAAACTTCTTCTTTTTCTAAATCTTCAACTTCTTTGCCTCTTGGCGCTCTGGTAATGTAGTCCACATCTCCAACTTGCAAGAGTTCTTTTAAGATTAATTCTCCGCCACGGTCACCATCAACAAATGCAGTTACAGTTCTTTTTTTAGTTAATTCAGCTACACTGGTAGGGATATTAACTCCTTCAACTGCGACAGTGTTTTTAATTCCGTATTTTAATAAATTTAAAACATCATTTCTTCCTTCAACAACGATAATTGCATCGGAAGTGTGTACATTTGGACCTGCAGGAAGTCTTTCTGCTCCGAATTCAGAAATTTCATGAACTCTCATGGATTCTCTGATTTCTTCAATCATTTTCATGCTTTCAGGAGAGACAGTTTCCATCATGCCCATATAAATTTCTTTTGCACGATTAATAACTTGTTGTCTTTTCACAGCTCTTACGTCTTCAACTCTAAGAACTTCAATAGAAGCTTCACAAGGACCTACACGGTTAATGGTTTCTAAGGATGCTGCAAGGATAGCAGTTTCGATTCTATCTAAGCTAGATGGAATTACGATTTCACCTTTTGCACGTCCGCCATTTGAGTGAATGATAACTTGGATCCTTCCTATTCTTCCAGTTCTTTGGAGCTCTCTTAAGTCTAAATCGTTACTTAAAAGGCCTTCAGTCTGTCCGAAAACCGCACCTACTACATCAGGTTTTTCTACGATTCCGTTTGCATTGATTTGAGCGTGAATAAGATATTTAGTTGTAGTTAATTCTACACCTTTTCCCATAATAAGCCTCCTTTGAGCTTTGTAATAGGATAATTTAAGGCTAGTTTTTCGTAGAATTGTTATCATAACCAATATCTATCATGATAATTTAAAACCTTTGATTATTTTTATCCATAACACATGAATAATCTTGTTTTTTTACATTCAGTTTTAAACATTTATAATTAATAATACCTCATTTTCTTAATTAAGCTCATCTTGAGCAATGATTTAAAATTAATTAGTCTAATTAAGATTTAGCATAATAACAATTTTACTACTAGCTTAATTATAATTAATTTTAATTAATAAATTGTAATCTATAATTTGTTAATTTATAATTGATTATAATTTTAAATTATACTGTAATTTGTAATAAATTGATTAATTAATTTTATAAATTAATTGATAAAAGCAGATACTATTTATTTATAGAATTTTTGAGTCTAAATAGACATTAGCTATTTAAAATCTTTGAAATATTCTATGATCAAATTCATATAAAAAAAGATATTTGTTTGATTAAAATTTAAAGAAAATCATTTAAATCCATAAATGGCATAAATGTTACCATTTTAATTTAGATTTGTTTTTTGTTTCTAAATTTGATAATGATCTTTTAATTAATCTCATGATTTTAATGATTGGTAAAAGTAGTTGAATATAATAGTTTAATTTATTTTTATATAAGCTAATTCAAATAACTCAATGAATAATTGTTCTTTTTATCTTATAATTAATGTAATCGTTTATTTAAGTAAAGATTTATTCTGAATTTATTTTATGATAATTAGTTTAATTTAATTAATAATAATCTATTTTCCTTTCACCTTAAGTCTTTAATTTTAATAATAATTGTAATAATCGTAATTAATAATGAATTAATTAATGTTTGAATTAATTAATAATGTAATTATAATTTCTATTATAATCTAATATCATTTTTATATGATTTTAGTATCCACATAATAATATCTTTATTATAATATATAAATTATTTTATATTTTTCTAATGAATTGAAAAATTCTTAAGAATTTTAGAAATATTTATTAAACATACTTTAGAAATTTAAGTGTAGATAATTAATTATTCTATTAATAATTTTTAATAATTTTTAATAATTTTATTTTTAAAAGAGGTGTTAAATTGGCTAAGATCACTCCTAAGACTTTATTGAAAAAATCATCCAAAGTGATTGACTTAGATGATGTAGATATTAGCAAATATGATTTTTCCATAGATGATTTGGATAATGAAAAAAGCAAGAATCATGCTTTATTGAAAAAGATTTTGGATTCAAGTTCTGCTTGTCAAGTATCAGATGCTTTCTCATCTGTCTCTGGCCGCAGTGGTGTTATAGATGGATTAAAACCTATGAACGACAATAAGGTTTATGGTAAGATATTCACTGCAAAGACTAGCACTGATGATTGGGGAACTTCATTGATGGCTATGGACAATGCAGAAAAAGGTGAAGTCCTATTCATTTACACTTATGGAAAGCCTGCTTCCGTTTGGGGGGAGCTTGCTTCAACCTGTGCAGGTGAGAAGGGAATCGCCGGAACTGTTTTATACGGTTGGGCAAGGGATATGGATGCCCTTGTTGATTTGGATTATCCTGTATTTGCCCTTGATTACCTTCCAAATGCTGGAAAGGCATTAGGTCTTGGTGAAATTAACATTGATTTGGAAATTGATGATGACATTATAAAACCAGGAGACTTCGTATTTGGAGATCAAAATGGTGTTGTGGTAATTCCTAAGGAACTGTTCCACGAAACAATGGTGGCTACCTTTAACGTAAAGGTAAAGGAAAGCCATATCATTAAGGAATTGAAAAAAGGCCGATTATTATCTGAGATTATTGGTTTAAATAGATAATAATCTTTTTCTCTATTTTTTAAAGGCAAATTTTGCCTTATTTTTTTATTTTATTTAATTTATTTTCTATTTTTATTCAATTATTATTCTATTTTTATTCAATTATTATTCTATTTTTATCTGTTCTAAAGTTTCTCCAATAGCATCATTAATGACTAAACTTGCTAAATTGTCATAAGGAGTTTCGCTTTTATTGATTAAAACCAATTTTGAGCCATTGAAGTAATTTACCAATCCTGCAGCAGGATAAACGACTAGTGAAGTTCCTCCGATTATTAATGTGTCTGCATTAGCTATGTAATTGATGGATGAGCTTAAAACATCATTGTTCAACGGTTCTTCATAGAGAACTACATCTGGCTTGACTATTCCCCCACATTCACATCTAGGAACTCCATCACTTTTTAAGATGAAATCTAAATCGTATTCCCTTTTGCAGAACTCGCAATAGTTTCTATGGATGCTTCCATGAAGCTCCAGAACATTCTTGCTTCCTGCCTTTTGGTGCAAGCCATCAATGTTTTGAGTGATGACTGCCTTTAGTTTTCCTGCTTTTTCTAGTTCAGCAAGCTTTAAATGAGCAGGATTTGGCTTTGCATCCTTGAAAATGAGATTTTCCTTGTAATAATTGAAGAACTCTTCGGTATGGCTTAAGTAGTAACTATGAGAAACAAGATATTCTGGACTGTGCCCATATTTTTCCAAGCTTTTAAACACTCCATTTTCAGATCTGAAATCAGGTATTCCACTTTCTGTTGAAACTCCTGCCCCTCCGAAGAATACAATATTATCGCTATTGTCTATAATTTCCTGTAACTCGCTAATTTTATTCATAATTTTATTTATGTTTTTGTTCACTATTATTTCTTATTATTCATCATTATTCTGATTATTGTCATTATTTCCTTTACTATCATTATTTCTTATTATTCATCATTATTCTGATTATTGTCATTATTTCCTTTACTATCATTATCTCTTTTTATTCTCTATCCAATTCCATAATCTTTATATATTACCCAATATAACTATTATTAATCAATTGTTTGTTGATTAGAGAATGAATATGGGATATATAAAGAGTTTTTATTAGGATTTTTTAGTAATCCTTTTTAAGAAGAAATTTTTTTATATATAAAGGCATCGAAATATTTATATACTATAATGTCATTATATTAAGATGTACTAATGTTTATTTTTAAGGTGATTTGATGAAATTTTTAGGTAACATCTCACACCTTGCCAATTCTGGAAAGCTTATCGTCAAGACAACAAAGACTCCTCCTGCAGGAGCTTTTGTTTTTACTAATGATAAGCAGAAAATAGGTAAGGTATATTCTATTTTTGGCCCAGTTAAAAATCCATATGTTTCCGTAAATATTTTTAGGTCAGTAAATAGAAGAGATCTTGAAAGTAGACATGGTGAAAAGCTATTTGTTTCCACTAAAAGTGAAATGGAAAAGATGAATAGAAAAAATAAGAACTCTAAGTCTAAAAAGGGTTCAAAAGCTAATTCCAGAAATTCCAGGAATTCAAAAAATTCTAGAAGTAGGAAATCTAATTCAAGAAAAAGAAGAAACAAATAGTTTAATTTAAAAAACTTTTTTCTCTATTTATTTCTTAGAGAAAATTAAAAGTTTTTCTCTATTCATTTCTTAGAGAAAATTAAAGGCATTTCTCTATTTTTAGGGATAAAACTTAGTCAAATTGATATAATAGGAGAGATTAACACGAAAGAAGGATTATCTGATGAAGTTCTTCAAAATTCCAAAAGAACTTCAAGAAGAAGACAAAAAGATGACTCTGAGCCAGAAAAACAAACCGTATGTCCACAATGTGGTTCAACTGAATTAATTGGAGATTATGAAAGGGCAGAAGTGGTTTGTGCTAACTGTGGATTAGTTATTGATGAAAACCTTGTAGATATGGGTCCTGAATGGAGAGCATTCGACCATGAACAAAGAGACAAACGTACAAGAGTAGGTGCTCCTATTACTTACACTATTCACGATAAAGGTTTAAGTACAATGATTGATTGGAGGAATAAGGACATCTATGGTAGAGATATTCCTGCAAGAAACAGAGCTCAATGGTACCGTTTAAGAAAATGGCAAAGAAAAATCAGAATTTCCGGTGCTACTGAACGTAACTTGGCTTTTGCATTAAGTGAATTAGACAGAGACTCTTCAAGATTAGGTCTTCCAAGAAGTGTAAGGGAAGCTGCTTCTGTTGTTTACAGAAGTGCAGTGGAAAACAAGCTTATCCGTGGAAGAAGTATTGAAGGAGTTGTAGCTGCTTCTTTATATGCAGCTTGTAGAAGATGTAAAGTACCTCGTACTTTAGATGAAATCGCTGAAGTTTCTAGAGTAAGTAAAAAAGAAGTTGGAAGAACTTACAGATTCTTAACAAGAGAATTGAACATTAAATTACCTCCTACATCTCCAGTAGATTACGTTCCAAGATTCGCAAGTGAACTTGGTCTTTCTGGTGAAGTACAATCCAGATCCATTGAAATCATTGAAAAGGCAATGGAAAAAGGATTAACTTCCGGTAGAGGTCCAACTGGTGTAGCAGCAGCTGCATTATACATTGCATCTGTTTTATTAGGTGAAAGAAAAACCCAAAGGGATGTTGCAGAAGTTGCAGGTGTAACTGAAGTGACTATCCGTAACAGATACAAAGAACTTACTGAACAATTAGAAATGGGTGTAACTTTATAACACTCAATTCTTTTCTTTTTTTATTTCGATCATTTCATTTTTCAAGCTTTTTTTATCACATATATTTTTATTCGTATATTATGAAACTATTAAAAAAATTAAAATCATTTCTTAAAAAATTAATTAAAAAAAATTGATTTCATGTAAATCATGTAATTACATGAAGTATAAAAATAATAATTAAAAAATAGATTAAAAAGACTTATTTTTCAATTCAAGAGCTAATAAAGCTTTGAATATTTTTCAATGCTTAAGTCAAGATCTTTTAGGATTTCAGTATTGTCCCAAGGTTCGACCTTGTTTAGGTTTTCCTGATACT
>Ga0256407_10002290_pt1 | contig 37024 bp, 31 predicted proteins | sample RumenRJG_04DNA_FD_193489 | JGI IMG/M metagenome (GOLD analysis project Ga0256407, IMG submission 193489) | Bovine rumen microbial communities from Lethbridge, Alberta, Canada - RJG_04 | ecosystem: Host-associated > Mammals > Digestive system > Stomach > Rumen | place: Canada: Alberta... | reverse complement strand
AATCTGGGCAACACAGAACAGGATACATGTGAGCGACAGGTGATCGCCGATACCCCAGATGTTGGTGCCCCATTCGATGATTGGGTCGTAGGTAGAAAGGTCGCTGATCCAAAGAAACGACTCGCGGCGCAGCTGGATAGCGTTAGGTACGAAGAAGAACATAGCCATCCAGATAGGGAACTGGATAAGCATTGGCAGACAGCCTCCCAGAGGCGATACGCCATACTGTGAGTACAGCTGCATCATAGCCTGCTGTTTCTTCATCTGGTCCTCTGGCTTGTCGTACTGCTTGGTAGCCTCGTCGAGTTTTGGCTTAAGCACACGCATCTTGGCCGACGACATGTAGCTCTTCTTTACCATAGGATAGGTGATGACCTTAAGCAGCAGGGTAATCAGAATCAAAACGATACCCATTGAGAAGCCCCATGATGTGAGCCAGTCGAATACGTAGATGGTGAACCAACGGTTAATCCAGCGTACGAGCCACCACCCCAGGTTTACTAGCTGCTCCAGGTCGAGGTCCTTGCCGAATGTGCTCTGCTGTTCTACGTCCTGAATCAGTCGGAAGTCGTTAGGACCGAGATACATCTCGAACTCTGTAGCCTTAGCACCTGTTGGGTCGAAAGCAGTCTTCAGCTTAGCGCCCATCTGCTTAAGATAGCCAGAGCCCTTCTGCTGTGGAATGCTGGTCAATAGTGAGTTGGCGGCAAAGTTGTCCTTAGAGATAAGAGCAGCCGAGAAAAACTGGTTCTTGAAAGCTACCCAGTCAAGCTGCTCCTCAATCTCCTTGTCTATCTCCTCTGAACTCTCGCTTACCTCCTTAGTGCCACTGTTGGCCTTCTTGTAGGTAACCGATGTGTAGCGGTTTTCGAAAGTAAAGCCCTTCTCCTGCTGACGTACCAGATCGTTCCACTCGATATCTACGGTCTGATAGTTAGGAGCGAATATACCCTGCAGGCCGTTAGCCTTAAGGCTGAAGTGCAGCATGTAGTCCTTACCCAGCACGTAGTTCAGCTCGATGCTACCGCCATTACCTGCCTGAGCGGTCATGGTGAGTGTAGAGTCAGATACGTTCGATGGGGTGAAGAACAGGTCCTTGGTGATGATGTTCTCCGACTTACCAGCCAGCATGAAGTTCAGCTGCTGAGTCTTCTCGTCAAAGAGCGTCACGTCCATGCCGTCTTCAAGATTCTCGAAACCCTTGATAACTGCTTTAGCCAGTGTACCACCTTTTGTGTTGAATGTCAGCTCAACCTTGTCGTTCTTCAGAACTACGGGTTCGTTCTTGCCGTTAAGCGATGCATAGAACATAGCTGTAGTGTCACCCTGAGCAGCCGCCTCAGCCTGTGCTTTACGTGCAGCCTCTTCAGCTTTCTGCTTTTTGGCGGCATCCTGTTGCGTCACTGTTGCGATACTGTCTTGCTTTCTCGCGGCCTCTATTTCCTCCTGCGAAGGCTGATTGTACCAGCTGAAGCCGATAAGCACCAGCGCAATGAGGACAAAGCCGATAATAGTGTCTTTATTCATTTCTATTTTGCTTTTTTATTAATGTACGCGTAAATCAAGGTGCAAAATTACGAAAAAAATACGAAAAGAACGCAATCTATTGGCAAAAAATTGTATCTTTGCACCAGATATGAGAAAAGTAGCATTATTTTTTGCGGCTTTTTGTGCGCTTAGCGCCTCAGCTGCACAACCTAAAGATACGTTAGACGGACGCTTCTATCGTCTGTTTGCACCTGTCACTTTCTATCACAATGTGGCCAACAAATCATTATCTTTGGATAATGATGAGGTGGGTAAGGATCCAGTGGCCGATGCTATCGATGCAGTCCTGATGCATATCTATCTTAATCGTCCTGACCTGGTAGGCACTACCGAGACCGAATTGAAGGAGGCCGGTAATGTTCGTAGAGACGTTGAAAAGCCTCTCAAGAACCAGGTAAAACTGGTTGATAAGGTCGAGGGCCCTGTTATCGATACTCCCGATGATGTACCAACGGAGATCTTGATTCAGAAACCCAACTTCTGGACCAAGAAAGGCGATGGATACCTGCAGTTTATGCAGAACTTTGTTAGTAACAACTGGTATAAGGGTGGTGAGAGCAACTACTCTATGGTAGGTTCACTTACACTCGAGGCCAACTACGACAACCGCAACAAGTGGAAGTGGGATAACAAACTTGAGATGAAACTCGGATTCATGCACTCACGTTCCGACTCTGTGCATAAGTTCAAGTCAAACGAGGACCTTATCCGTTATACCGGTAAGGTAGGTCTTCAGGCAGCCAAGAACTGGTACTATACCTTGCAGATGCTTGCCTACACCCAGTTTACTCGTGGTCTGAAGGCAAACGACCTCAATACATATTCCGACTTTATGTCGCCATTCAATCTCAACCTTGGTCTTGGTATGGATTACAAGGTGGCTACTAAGGATAAGAAACTCAACGGTACAGTCAACCTGTCGCCTATTGCAGTCAACTACCGCTATGTTGACCGTTTGGATCTAGGTCCAAGCTATGGTCTTGACGAGGGCAAACATTCGCTTGTCGACTTTGGTTCGCAGGTCACTGCCGATTTGACTTGGAAAATAAATGATGTGGTGTCATGGAAGTCGCGCCTCTATGCATTCACATCGTATAAGCGTACAGAGATAGAATGGGAAAATACATTCACTCTGCGTGTATCAAAGTATATCTCAGCCAAACTGTTCCTCTTCCCACGCTTCGACGATTCGGGCAAGAAGGACGACGACCTGGGTTACCTCCAGTTCAAGGAGTATAGCTCAATCGGATTTACATATGGATTCTAAAATAAAAGCCCGCTTGAAATAAGCGGGCTTTTATTTTATTGTTCTTCTGTCATTTCTCCTTCAATATAGAGGCGCGTCATCTCAACTACTCCGTTGGTACGGATTGTGATCGACTTCTTGAAGTGCCCGGGGAATTTGCCAGTTCCGTTGTATGTTACTTTAATCTCACCCTTTTCACCTGGCTTGATAGGAGTCTTGGTGTACTCAGGTACTGTGCAGCCACAGCTGGCCACTGCCTGATTGATTACCAATGGCTGTTCACCTACGTTGGTATAGGTAAAGGTAGTTGTAACAACTGGGTTCTTCTCAGAGAATGTGCCGAAGTTGTGAGTAAGTTTGTCGAACTTAATCTCAGCAGGTTTCTGAGCAAGTACGGTTGTCAAACCGCAAACGAGCATAAATGCTATAAATGCAATTTTCTTCATCTTTTTAGTCATTTAAATATTAATTCAGTGCAAAGTTAATATAAAAATATGAATTAAAGATGAAGAATTAAGAAATATGTTTGTCTATTATCAATTTTTTATGTAATTTTGCACCTTAAATGAATAAATAGCAATTAAATATGTACAGAAGTAAGACTTGTGGAGAGCTTAGGCTCCAGGATGCAGGCAGTGTTGTAACACTTGCCGGATGGGTACAGCGCAGTCGTAAGATGGGCGGAATGACCTTCGTTGATCTTCGTGATCGTTATGGTTTGACTCAGCTCGTTTTCAATGATGCTGACGATGCAGAACTCTGCGAACGTGCCAACAAGCTTGGCCGTGAATTCTGTATTCAGGTCAAGGGCGAGGTTAGCGAGCGCCAGAGTAAGAATCCCAAGATGCCTACAGGTGATATTGAGATTCTGGTTAAGGAACTTAATGTGTTGAGCGAGAGTCTCACACCTCCATTCACTATCGAGGACAATACCGACGGTGGTGATGATATCCGTATGAAGTATCGTTATCTCGATCTTCGTCGTGCAGCTGTTCGTAAGAACCTCGAACTGCGTCACCGCATGACTATCCTTATCCGCAACTTCCTTGATGGTAAGGACTTCATCGAGGTCGAGACACCTATCCTTATCGGTTCTACTCCTGAGGGAGCACGCGACTTTGTTGTTCCTTCACGTATGAATCCTGGTCAGTTCTATGCACTGCCTCAGTCACCACAGACACTTAAGCAGCTGCTGATGGTATCAGGTTTCGACCGTTACTTCCAGATTGCCAAGTGCTTCCGTGATGAGGACCTGCGTGCCGACCGTCAGCCTGAGTTCACTCAGATCGACTGCGAGATGTCGTTTGTTGATCAGGAAGACGTACTGCAGCTCTTCGAGGATATGGCCCGCCACCTGTTCAAGGAGGTACGTGGTGTTGAGCTTCCTCCACTGCAGCGTATGACATGGCACGAGGCTATGCGTCGCTTCGGTAGCGATAAGCCCGATCTCCGTTTCGGTATGGAGTTTGTAGAGCTGATGGATCAGCTCAAGGGCACTGGCACATTCCCTGTATTCAATGATGCCGAGTATATCGGTGGTATCTGTGTGCCTGGTTGCGCTAACTACTCTCGTAAGCAGCTCGACGAGCTTACCGAGTTTGTTAAGCGTCCTCAGGTAGGTGCTAAGGGCTTGGTTTATGTTAAGTTCAACGAGGACGGTACAGTCAAGTCATCTATCGATAAGTTCTATACTCCAGAGGTATGGGCTAAGGTCAAGGAGGCATGTGGTGCCAAGGACGGCGACCTCGTACTGATTCTCAGTGGCGACAATGCCAACAAGACCCGTGTACAGCTTTGCACACTTCGTCTTGAGATGGGCGACCGTCTCGGACTTCGCGATAAGGACAACTTCGTATGCTTGTGGATTGTCGACTTCCCACTCTTTGAGTGGAGCGATGAGGAGCAGCGCCTGATGGCTACACACCATCCGTTCACAATGCCTAACCCCGAAGATATACCTCTGTTGGATACCGATCCTGCTAAGGTTCGTGCCGTGGCTTACGACTTTGTTTGCAATGGTGTCGAGGTAGGTGGCGGTTCTCTCCGTATCCACGATGGCAAGCTTCAGGAGAAGATGTTCCAGATTCTCGGATTCACTCCCGAGCGTGCTATGGCTCAGTTCGGATTCCTTATCAATGCCTTCAAGTACGGAGCACCCCCTCACGCAGGTCTCGCCTTCGGTCTGGACCGCTTCGTAAGTCTGATGGCTGGTCTCGATAGCATCCGCGATTGCATTGCTTTCCCAAAGAACAACAGCGGTCGCGACGTGATGCTCGATGCCCCTGGAGAGTTGGATATCAAACAATTGGAGGAGCTTCAGCTTAAGGTTGACCTACGTCAAGAATAATTTACATTCTGCTAAAAATGCCTAATTATCAGCGAGTTGTATCGGATAAAAGCCGTATTTTTGCACTCGAAAATTAATAAAGAAGTATAAACTTCAATAAGAGTATTTATTTTTTATAGAACTATGGCAGAAAAGAAAGCAACAGCTAAGAAGGCTACTAAGGCAGCTGAGCCAAAGGCAGCCGCAGCTAAGAAGACAACCGTGAAGAAGGCAGCAGCTCCTAAGGCTGCAGCAAAGGCAGTTATTGCAATCAACGCAGAGAACGCAGGTTTCAAGGCCGGTGATGTATATCAGGCACTTGCAGCAGCAGAGAAGGCTCTCACTGTAAAGGAGATCGCTAAGGCTGCTAAGATTTCTGAGGAGGAGACTCTTCTCGGTCTGGGTTGGCTCTTCAAGGAGGGCAAGCTCGCTAATGATGGTGAAAAAGTTACATTGGCATAAGCCATTTAACGAATTATAGAAAAAGGTCGGTAAACGCTTTACCGGCCTTTTTTTAAGGCAAATGACGTACGACCAACAGATATTAAGCATATTGACCAGTGTAGGTGATAAGGGCATCAGCGTAATGCAGGTGTCCAAGCATGTGTATAATATGAATCTTAGTTTCTTTTATACGCCCGATCTTAATGAGATCCGTGCCTATGTTCAGCAGTATCTGCTTAAGAATTCCAAGTCGCCTCAGTCGCTTATCGAGTCTACAGGTCGTCGCGGGTATTATCGTCTTAATACCCAGAACAATACCGACGCCCGTCAACTCATGTTGGAATTCGGCAGTTCCTTATAGACTTCTTCGTATAAACTCAATAGCTGTTCTGCGGTTTTCTTCCATGAGAACAGTTCTGCTCTCTTCAGTCCTATTTCTTTTTGTGCGTTATAGTACAGTTCGTTGTTTTCCAGTTGTATCATCTTCTCCGCTATCTCGTCTGAACTTTCGGGGTTGATAAGTATAGCATCATTGCCTGCAATCTCTGGCATCGACGATGTGTTCGATGTAATCACAGGTGTGCCGCATGCCATAGCCTCAAGCAGAGGTATACCGAAACTCTCTCTGAGCGAAGTGTACAGGAAAGCGAATGCCCTGTTATATATATAAGGTAGGTCGCTGTTCACTATATATCCCGGCATCACTATCTGATTGCGAATATTCTCTATGTGGTTTCTCTCTATTATGCCGTTCAGATACTCCTTGTCAAGGTCTGCCATTAGCAACTTGCGTTTTACGTTTGATTTCTCCAGATATTTCGAGTATGCTATCAGCGTGCGCTCCGTGTTCTTCTTCGGGTCTGTGTTACCAAGGAAGAAGAAGTAGCCTGGTTTGTCGATATACGACTTGTAGATGTCTGCTACATCTTTGAATGTAGTAAACCACTCATTGTAGCCGTTGTATATCATCGCCATCCTCTTTTCGGGGATGTTCAGCTTGTTTATGATGTTCTGTTTCTCAAAGTTTGATACTGTTATTATGCGACGGCATTTGTCCAGTATCTTTGGCACCACATTGCGTCGATACAGCCATCCCATATTCTGGTAGAGCGAATTGTTGTTCTTGTCTCTTGGTTCTAGGAATATTATGTCGTGCAGCGTCAGCACCAGTGGTATGTCGCAGAATATCGGTGCTGTGTTGCTGGTACAGTGCAGTATGTCCAGATTGTATTTCTTGGCAGCTCTGGGCAGAGTTATCTGTTCCCATACGGGATAGAAACTTTCGCCAATCACTATGATGTGTACGTTTTTGGTATCCTGCAGGCATCTGTCCACACCGGGAGCCACAAACACAAAGTATTCATTCTTGGTATCCAGCTTCTGCAGTTCCTTAATCTCTTGCAGAACCACATAGTCCATTCCGTGTTTGTTTCGGCGGAACACACGCTGAGCCTCGATACCTATTCTCATATCTGCTTAATCACTTTTGCCGGAACGCCAGCCACAAGCGAGTGGGGTGGTACGTCCTTTGTCACTACAGCGCCTGCTGCTACCACACAGTGGTTGCCTATCGTCACCCCTGGCAGTATCACAGCGTTTGCCCCTACCCATACGTCATTCTCTATTGTCACTGGCTTGGTGCTCACACCTTGTTCGTCTATCCGCTTTTCGGTGTCATCAAAGTTGTGGTTCAGTGCTGTCACCGTTATGCCCTGTGCAAGATTTACGTGGCTACCTATCTCCACAGGTCCGATGATAGTATTGTGCAGTCCTATACGGGTATGATCGCCAATCATCACATCTCCAACAGCATTGTTTATGCACGCAAACGATTCTATTACCGAATAATCACCTAGCGAGAACTTGCGATAGGGTGGAGTGTCCATTCTTGCCGAACGGTGTATCACAGAGTACTTACCTCTGTGCTGATATATCGGGGCCAACATTCTTACAAACCAGCGTGGTCTAGTCTCCACTTGGTTCATAATCACCCAGTCAATAAACTTTTTCCACTTGGGATTGTTCTTCAGTTTATTTCTTACCTTTTCGTTGTCCATCACTTTCTATCAGCGTTTTCCATTGCTCAGCTATCACGCTTACGTTGAATCGCTGTGCCAGCATCAGTGCCTCGTCTGACTTAGGTTGCCAGTCCATATATGTAGCATCTTCCAGTTTCTTGGCCAGATCATCCACATCGCCATTCTTAAAGTAAATACCGAAGTCGCCCAATATCTCCTTGCTCGAAGGCAGATCCGAAGATATTACTGGCAGTCCATGAGCCATTGCCTGTACCAATACCAGTCCAAAGTCTTTCCATCTTGAACTTGATACGTAAACGCTGGCTTGCGAGTAGAACATCTGTATGTTCTCTGTATATGGATGTATCTTAACTCTTCTGGTCAGATAGCGATTCTCAATCATCTTGTTCAGCGCATCCTTTTCAGGTCCGTCACCTACTATGTCGAGATACCAGTCCTGATTGTGCTGTGCAAATTTATCGAAAGCCTTAATCAGCAGGTCGAATCCCTTGTGCTGAGGCATCAGTCTACCGATGGCCAGGAATCGTCTGTTCTTTGCACTGGCAGGTGCACCGGGCTTGATGGTGAGTGGGTTCGGAATCACAAATGGCGAGAAACCGTATGCATGATAGTACATCTCCGAATCCTGCAGATACAGCAGTACAGTCTCATCCAGTTTCTGCAACTGTCTGCCATAGTGGTATTTTAGTTCTGTTCCCAGATATGGCGATCCCTCTCTGATAAATGCGTTAAACGAATTATATATCCATCCGATTGCTTTTACATTCCCCAGGTCCTTCTTGATGGTAGCCAGTCGCATTGATAGATAAGCATTTACTGCTATTATCACGTCATAGTTGCCCTCTTTCAGCACCTTTACCACAGCTTCACGTTTTTGTCTTGGGAACGAACTGTGGGCATACAAATCTGATGTAGCAGCAGTTTTGGGCAGCAGATTCTTATACAGATAGTTATAAATGCTATACGACAACTTTTTCCACTTACCTATTTCCGGAAAGTGAGTATACACGAACTTGATAGGATAGTTCTGTAAGTCATACATTCTCAGGTCTTCTTGCTCAGGATCCTCAAACGTCACGATTGTCACATCGTAATATTTAGTCAGTTCCTCAGCTATCACAGCGGTAACTCTCTGTTTACCGCTCGACTTGAAAATGCTATCTGCTATAAAACATATCTTCTTCATACGTGCCCAATTTGCCAATTAACGCTGACAAAAGTACAAATAATTTTGCATTATTCCAAATTTTATGCCCTATTTCTTGAAAAATGATATTATTCAATCAGTTTTTTCCACTGACTGATGATATTTTCAATATCAAATCGCTTAGCTATTTCCAGCGCCTCCTTAGATTTCGCCTCCCAATCGATATGCGTAGTATCTTCCAACCGCTGCGCCAAGTCCTCGATATCCCCATTCTTAAAATACATTCCAAAATCGCCAAGTATCTCCTTGCTCACAGGTAGGTCTGATGTTACAATCGGTAGTCCGTGCGACATAGCTTCTACCAATACTAGTGGCATGCCTTCCCATCTCGAACTCAGTACATATACTTGTGCTTCAGAATAGTACTCTTGGATATGATTAGTAAACGGATGGATAGTAATTCTGTCCTCTAGCTGATACTTTGCAATCAGTTTCCTGAATGTCTTTTCCTCTTTTCCTTCGCCAACTATATCCAGATTCCAATCCTTATTCCTCTGTGCAAACAGATTGAATGCCTCTATCAGTAAGTCTATTCCTTTATGCAGAAGAGTAAATCTTCCTACACTTAAAAATCTTTTGCTCGTTCCTGCTGATGGCGCTCCAGATTTTAGTGTCAACGGGTTGTATATCACTGTTGGCGAAAAATGATTGTCGTATGTATTAAACTTTTTTGCATCATCTTGGCACAGCACTACCACATCATCTAGCTTCCTAAACTGATAGATATAGTGTCTTAGCCTTTTTGCACCTATATAATAATGTGAGTCCACCCCAAACAGAGCCTCATACGAATTATGCAGCCATCCAGTGCATCTGGCACCTGGCAAGTGCTTCTTTAGCGTTGCTAATCTGGCAGCAAGTGGTGCATGCACACCAATGATTACATCATAATCCCCTTGCTTCAACTCCGCCAATAGGGCATTCCGCAACTCCGATGGATACGAGCTATGCGCATACAGATCAGAGCACCATTTGCATTGCGGCTGCAATTTTAGATACAGTCCACTATATGCTTTGCATATATGTCTTTTCAGATTGCTAATATTCGGATAGCTAACAAACCGATAGCTAATATCCACCTTCTTTAGGTCATAAAGATTAGTATCCTGCAGCTCAGGTTTGTCAAAGGTCACGATGCTCACATCATAATCCTTTGCCATTTCCTTGGCAATCACAGCAGTCACTCTTTGTACCCCACCTATAGTGAAAATGCTATCAACTACAAAGCAAATTCTCTTCATCTACCTAAAATCTTTCTAATACGATGACAAAAGTACAAATATTTTTGGATTATTCCAAATTTTATCATATATTTGCACCAAATTCATTATTGAAATGGCAAAAGAATACGATTATCTAATAGTTGGAGCCGGTATTTATGGTGCAACATTTGCATGCATGGCTCACCGCCAGGGAAAACGTTGCCTAGTGATTGATAAACGCAATCACTTAGGAGGAAACATTTATTGCGAGAATATCGAAGGTATAAATGTCCATAAGTATGGAGCTCATATATTCCACACCTCTAATAAGAAGGTTTGGGACTTCGCCAACTCCATTGTCGAATTCAATCGCTATACCAATTCTCCTATAGCCAACTATAAGGGTAAAAAATATAACCTGCCGTTCAATATGAATACCTTCTATCAGATGTGGGGCGTTCTCACACCTGCTGAGGCTCAAGCTAAGATAGAAGAACAGCGGCAGGAAGCCCTCGAAAAGATGAAGGCTGATGGTGTTACAGAGCCTAGAAACCTTGAGGAACAGGCGCAATTGCTGATAGGCAAGGATATCTACGAAATCCTAATCAAGGGATATACCGAAAAACAGTGGGGCCGCAAATGTAGCGAATTGCCAGCTTTTATCATCAAGCGCCTTCCTGTACGTTTCGTTCACGACAATAATTATTTCAACGACCGTTTCCAGGGCATACCTATAGGTGGTTTCAATAAACTCATCGACGGCCTACTTGTAGGTGTAGACGTAAAGCTCAATGTTGATTTTTTTGATGATCGCCAGCATTGGGAGCAGATTGCTGATAAGGTTTTGTATACAGGAAAACTTGATGAGTATTTCGATTATCGTTTTGGAAAACTTGAATATCGCACAGTTCGTTTCGAAGAAGAAATCCTCAATATGCCAAACTATCAAGGTAATGCTGTTATGAACTTTACTGATGCCGAAGTTCCCTATACCCGTATCATAGAGCACAAACACTTCGAGATGTTTGGCGATGAAGTATATAAATGTCCCAAGACAGTCATCTCCCGTGAGTACTCCACTGAATGGAAAGACGGTATGGAGCCATACTATAGTGTAAACGATGACAAGAATATGTCGTTATACAATCGCTATAAGGAGCTAGCTGACCAAATCCCCAACCTGATTCTAGGTGGTCATTTGGCTGAATACAAGTATTACGACATGGCTCCAATCATGGAAAAGGTTATGGAATTAGAACCTCTTCTATAACGTGCCTCATTTGATTTTTCCACGATAGATCTGCGATAGATTCTCGTATCTCAATTGGAGACATATTGTTATTTTTATAAAAATCGATAATCTTTTGGATGTCTATGGGACTTTCGTCGGCTGGAGCTTTCAAGACATATGGTTTTGAATCAAAATCACTGTCTGTCTCCGAATATATGAAAGGTATACCTCTGGCCGCATACTCTCTATTTTTCAGGGTTTTTATTTTATCTATACCAACGCGATGTCTGCCAAGACTTCCTATACCGAAATCGCATTTATCAAAGAGATTATCTAGTTCTGCTCCATGCTTCTTACCATACAGTATTACATAATCCTCCATATGATTATCTGTGATAATCTTTTTGAATTCATTTTCAATTCCTGTTGAGAAGAAGTATCCAACTACATGAAACATAACTAAATATTCCTGTGGCTTTGAATAATACTCAGCAAGTCCTCTTACGATTCTGTCAAATCCATGCCATTCGTGAATCTCTGCAACTCCAATTAAATTCAATTCTTTTAATGTGTCATTGGTGGTCGCTTTCATTTTTACACTATCAAAGTCAATTCCATTGGAAATCTTGATTGTTTGTTTACCGAATATTATGTCATAATCCGAGAACGTAACAATGGCATCTAGATGTTTTGCAAGTTGATTTCTGAAAATCTTATCTTGAAAAATCTGTCGGCTTATGCCTTGCGCTTTGTATTCATTGTCATAAGGGTATGTCGGTATTTCCATTACGACTTTTGCTCCATATGCCTTCATCTTCTTAACCATGTTAATAGTAAACAGGTTGGCATTGTGGTTTGAACGGATGTATACAAGGTCTATTTGGTTATCTTTGACATAATTAGAAATAGCAGAAAAGTCTGTTCTTTTTAGTATTTTGCTTAATATGCCATTTCCATAGTCAGCAATAACTTTCTCATCTATAATTCTTTTTTTTGTGTTCTTTTCGTCCATATAACACATATGAACAACCATTCCACACTTTTTAAGGGCGTCAACTTGATATGATATCTTTTTACTGATACCATTGTTAGGGTCGAACCCATGGAATATGAGAAATAGAGCCTTATCCATTATTTCTTTTCAAAATCTTCGGCTAAGATAGACATAATTTAAATAATAGCCAAATATATATGTACTTTTTTGTGTTTTTCAGTTTAATTTTGTATTTTTGCAACGAAAATGTTTTGGTATTATAGATGAGAAACGATAAATATAAGATAGTTTATTGCACTCCAGCATTGTATTCTGCGGGAGGTACGGAACGTGTCGTTTCTGTTAAAGCCAACTATTTCACAGATGTTTTAGGTTATGATGTAACTATAATTGTAACCGAGGGTAAAAATGGTAATTCCTTTTTTCCGCTTTCTGATAAAGTCAAGGTTATTAATCTTGGACTTAATTTTGAAGAGTTGTGGAACACTACATTTGTCAAGAAAGTCCTTCTTTATCTAAAAAAACAAAGAAGGTATAAAAAGTTGTTGACAAAAGAACTATTAAGAATTCGTCCAGATATAACAATTACTACTTTACGTAGGGAAATTAACTTCATAAATGAAATACCAGATGGTAGCATAAAAATAGGAGAACAGCATCTAAGTCGTACGAACTACAGAAAGATTGATTCTCGTTTCTCGAAATTCTACGAAATTTCTTTTTTTCGATGGTGGAAGGATCGTGTCGTTGTTAGTCTTAAAAAACTCGACAGGTTGGTTGTACTGACATCTGACGCTGCATTAGAATGGCCAGAGATTTCGAATATCACCATGATTCCAGATCCATTACCAATTAAGGTAAGCAAATGCAGTCCATTATATGCAAAACGTGTTATAACAATTGGACGGTATTCTTATGAGAAAGGATACGATCTATTGTTGAAGGTATGGTCGATAGTTGAAAAGAAATGTCCTGATTGGCAGCTGGATATTTTTGCTATGGGTGATCCTACTCCATATGTTAAAATTATGGATGAATTATCTATCGATAAGAAACGCTGTCATTTAAATAGTAGTGTAGTAGATGTAGAGAGCGAGTATATAAATAGTTCTATATTAGTTCAGCCCTCTAGAACCGAGGGGTTTGGCTTGGTTCTTGTCGAAGCTATGGCATGTGGCTTACCTGTTATATCGTTCGATTGTGAAAATGGTCCTCGTTCTATTATTACTGAAAGTGAGAATGGCTTTTTGATAGAGCCATATGATGTGGATTCTTTTGCAGAACGTCTTGTTCTACTAATGAACGATAATGAACTACGTAATAAAATGGGTGAAAAAGGGCTAAGAAAGTCACAATTATATCAAATAGATTCCGTCGGTAGGCAGTGGAAGCAATTGTTTGACGAAATTATGCAGAAAAATGAAGTATGATGTTACTATAGGAATACCAATCTATAACTCTGTTAGTTGTATACGGGCATCTATGATGTCTGCATTAGCTCAGTCTTATCCTTCTATAGAGTTCATATTGATAGATGATTGTTGCAATGACGGAACAATTGATGTTATTAACTATATTGTCTCATCGCATGACAGACGTGATGATATTCGCATTATCTCCCATTCTCAAAAACTTGGTGTTTCTGCTTCAAGAAATCAGATAATAGATGAAGCTAGAGGTGAATTCCTGTATTTTATGGACTCGGACGATACAATAGCAAAGAATACTATTGAGTTATTGATGCAGAATGCGCGAAAGTACGATGCGGAGATTGTGTTCGGATCATATAAGAAGATAGAAACTTCAGGTAAGAAAACTGTATATCAATATCCATCCAAACAACTGCTTGGTAAAGATGAATTGGCTAGCTTTGCCTATCGTAAATATGCTGGTATTCAGGCTTCGGCATGTAATTATATTGTAAAGACAAACATTCTTCGATTAAACAAACACCGTTTTATTAATGTAAATTACTGGGAGGATTTAGTGTTTACTTTTGATTTGGTAACGCTTGTGTCTCGTGCAGTTTTGCTTCCTGATATCACCTATATTTATATATGTAGAGATAATTCTCTTTCGCATTATCAGGAACGAATAAATATCTCTAAGGCCGAGGTAATGCGGAATGTTGAGTCAATTAATCATCTTAAGAATACTTCTGCGTTATTATATGATAAGATATATTTCCCCAACCGATGTTACAATATTGTTATGACCGATTTCTATATTGCTTGTGCAATCTTGAAGAGACGTAAAACAATAGTTCCTTATATTACAAATCGTGAGATTAAAGCAATAATGAGCCATCCTGCTACTTGGCGGCAAATATGCTCATTCCGTAAATCTCGTATAAAGAATCAACTTTTATATGTTTTAGGTAAAGCACCATCTTTTTTGAGCGTATTTATAATAAAGTGTTTGGGTAAGATGAAAAATCTAATATAAAAATTTGGAGATATTCAAAATAATTCTTATCTTCGCACACAAAATAAGTGTTTATGACAGCTTGGTACGATAAATATCTAAGTATATATGGGAAGTCATTTGATGATGTTCCTCAGGAAGTTGTAGATGGAACTTGTGAGCGACTAGCTGCTTTGCAGAGTGATAATCCTATAGCTTCAATTGTTGTTATTGCATATAATGAAGAAACACATTTGCAAGCGTGCTTATGGGCTATTAGTGAGATAAAATGTAAATATCCAGTGGAAATCATAGGCGTTGATAATGACTCTAAGGACCGTACTGCTGAGATATTTGAGAAGTCTGGTATTCCATATTATACAGAATACCAGCATTCATGTGGCTATGCTCGTCGTTGTGGGTTACAACATTCTAAAGGAAAGTTTTATTTCGATGTTGATAGCGATACCATTTATCCGCCAATGTATTATGAGTTGATGATTGAGCAGTTAATGAAGCCTGGAATAGTAGCAGTTTCTGCAACATGGAGCTATTTCCCAGATGCAAATCATAGTAAACTTGGGCTTAAATTGTTCGAAATGTGCCGTGATCTGTTCCTTTGGATACAACATTTTAAGCGTCCAGAATTGAGTGTCCGAGGTTTGGTCTTTGCATATAATGCTGATTATGGTCGTCAGGAAGAATATCGTGTGGATATTATCCGTGGGGAGGATGGCTCGATGGCTTTGTCATTGAAGAAATATGGTATAATAAAATTTGTTCGTGATAGACGTTGCCGTGCTATAACGGGCTATGGCACCATAGGAAATCAAACCCTGTGGCAGAGTTTTGTTAATCATGTCAAGATACAGAGTAAAGGACTCTCTCGCATTTTCTTTAAAAAGGAACATTATGAAGATTGTGAAGACAACCTAGTAAAACCAAAGTGATCTAGATGAGATTATTATATTTGACGGATGCGATGGCTGTCCATGGAGGTATTGAACGAGTTTTGACAGACAAGATAAACTGGCTCGCAGAGAATACTGGTTTTAATGTTTATCTTTTAACGGTCGACCAAGGAAAAAATGATGTCGTTTTTTCTCTGCATCCCAATGTTATCTATCAGGATCTAGGTGTCTTTTTTTTTAAACAATACAATGTTCCAATGTGGAGGCGATGGTCAATTCGTCGTAGATTACATCGGTTGTTTCAGCAAAGTTTGAAAGAAAAGATTAGTGAAATAGAACCAGATGTTATTATTTTTACTCGTCTTGATTATATCCAAGATTTAGAAAAGGTAAATGGTAAAATTCCATTAGTATTTGAATCCCACTCGTCTTGTTTATCTTCAGTTTTTGAACATGATTGTCTGTTGCGTCAAGTTAGTATTTGGTATCAAAAGAAGGCGTTGAGAAATGTGAACGCGGTTGTTGCCTTAACAGAAGGAGATGCTGCAGAATGGAAAAAACGGATAAATAATGTTTTTGTTATTCCTAATGTCGTTCAATTAAATAGTGCTGGTTGTATTTGTAATAGAGAGTCTCGGTCGATTATTTATATTGGGCGTGATTCTGTTCAAAAAGATCTTGATAGTCTGATAAATATGTGGAAGATTGTTTTCCAGAAACATCCAGATTGGAATTTACATATTTACGGAAAAACACGTAGATTCTCAAGTGGCGTTGTTGTACATGAACCTAAATCTAATATGGATGATGCTTATATAAATGCATCTTTACTGGTATTAACATCATTGTATGAACCTTTTGGCTTAGTGTTGCCTGAAGCTATGAGCTATGGTATGCCCGTTGTGGCCTTTGATTGCCCATATGGTCCTGCTGAAATTATTACTGATGGCGTTGACGGATATATAATAAAGAATCGCAACTTGATGGAATTTGCAAATCGTGTATGTCAATTTATTGAAGATGTGAATATGCGTGTTCGTATGGGAAACGCAGGAATTCAATCCTCTCAAAGATATCGTGCTGCTATAATTATGCCCCAATGGATAAATTTATTTGAAAAGATCGTTGATAATTCTATTTAATTTTGTATATTTGCAGAAAAATAGATATATTATGACATCATCTTTAGACATAAATGACAATCTTCCTCTGGTTTCAATCGGTATTCCGGCTTATAATGTGGAACCTTATATTGAGAAGTGTTTGTTATCGGTATTAAATCAGACATATTGTAATCTTGAAATAATAGTTGTAGATGATTTATGTACTGATAAAACGATGGCTATTGTTGAGGAGTTACAAAGAAATAACAAGAGAGGATGGTGTATTAAAACTATAACCCAGACTCAGAATGGTGGTTCTGGGGAGGCAAGGAATGCTGTTATTTCGAAAGCGCTAGGTAAATATATATATTTTCTTGATTCTGATGACTATATTGAATTAAATACAATCGAGTTAATGGTTGAGCAGGCACTAGAGCATCATACCGATGCTGTAATAGCTTCTTTGAGAAAAGTGGTCTGGAATTCTGAAGATGAATTGCCAACTCTTCAATATAAGTCATATGAGTTGATTAAAGGAAAGAATCAATTTGCATATTATGTGTGTCAAGATTTACGTTGGCACATTGCGATAACTGCTTGTAACATATTGTTTCGAACAGATTTCTTGAGAAATAATAATTTGCATTTTTTGGCCAGTAAAGATGAAGATGCTCTCTTCCTTTCTGATTATTATTCAGAGATTGAGTGTGCGGTAATAATGCCTAATATTACCTATAATTATGTTATTAGACCTGGGTCTAAGATGGGAAATAATGCAAGGTCTGTAATTCCCGTGAATGAAATTCGTGATCGCTTTGTTACTGATGAAATAATGACACAAAGATGTAAACGTTTAAGAAACCTTCCTTATTATGATGTACATTGTGCGAGAGTTATGAAGCATAAGTTTCGTGCAGCATGTGTGGCGGTTAAGCATTATTGGCATTTTTCAGAACATTTGTCCATTGATGAAATACATAAGGAATTGAAACATCCCTCTACATTTTTAGAAGTATTGAGATTCAAAAGGTATAAGTGTTTTCATTTGTTTTTTTTCTTTCTAAGTAAACTTCCATCTTCGATATCTTATTTTTTTGTTTATATTATTGGCAAGATAATTAAATGGATATAATGAAAGCGGTTTATATATATCCTCAATTTGTTGAGCGTGCGGGAACTGAACGGATTCTTGCGGATAAAATGAACTATCTCGCAGACCATGAGGACTATGAGGTTTTTTTTGTTACTTATGAGCAATGTGCTCGTCCGCTAGCATTCCCTCTGTCGTCTAAAATTCGATACATAGATTTGGACATAAAATATCATTCATGTTATCGATTTAACCTATTTGTGCGTCTTTTTAAATGGTGGCAATTGGATAAACAGCTACAGATTCGCTATAATGAAATAATAACTGAGTTGAACCCTGATATTGTTATAACAACGACATCTTATTCTAGGCCAGTTCAAATGGTAGCTAAGTGCCCCATAATGAGTAAGCGAATTTTGGAATCTCATATAGATCGCCGGTATATTATGAGTAATAATCCACTTTGCCGTCGTAATATAAAAGACTGGCTTTTTGGAGTTCGGGATATGTATGTTTTGACGAAGAATGCGCGTAAGTTTGATTTATTGGTTGCTTTGAACCGCTCAGATGCGATTGATTGGTCAAAATACTTAAAAACAATTGTAATATCCAATATGGTTCATATGAATTCCACAAATAGTTTAGCAAGATTAGAAAATAGACGCGTAATATTTGTAGGACGATATACATTACAGAAGGGTATTTTGGACTTGTTAAGAATCTGGAAAATAGTTCATTCTCGTTTCCCGGATTGGCAGCTAAATCTGTATGGTGAAGGCGAAATGCGAGATGAGTTGATAACTCAATCTGAGCAGCTAAATGCAAATATTAACATTAATGCTCCATCTTCAAATATTTTTGAATGTTATTTGGATAGTTCTATATTGGTCGTAACCTCATTGTATGAACCTTTCGGTCTTATTATGCCTGAAGCGATGAGTTGCGGTTTGCCTGTAGTTGCTTATAATTGCCCTGAAGGTCCAGGCCAAATTATTACGGATGGCGTGGATGGTTTTCTTGTTCCTTGTCGGAATGAAATGATCTTTGTTGAAAAACTTTGTCTCTTAATGGACTCATACGAGCTAAGACGTAAAATGGGGGGTGCTGCTGTGATATCATCACAACGCTTTAGTGGCTCAGTAATAATGCCAATATGGGTGGATTTGTTTAGACAGCTATTAAAAGAATAATATTTCTTTATTTGATAATAGGAACTTCTGCAGTTAATCTTACTGCAATGTCTCTTATAATATTTCTTGCAAAAAATTTTAGAAGTGGCATTTTGTCTTCATTATTATCATTTGAAATCATAACAATAGGTATTTGTTTTACCTTCATATTTTCTGCATGTACATACACGTTTAGTAATCTTTCTGCCATAAAACCATAAATTCTTTTCTGGAATGGGGGGTAGTTCGTTATATCAATTTCTTCTTCAACCTTTTCCAAAAGATTGAAGAGCCATTTGCAATAACTATCAAAATCTTTCCAGTTCATAATAAACATATTGTATGGAGAAAACCGATTGTTTTTTATCATGATATCTATGAATGCTTGAAAATATTTTTTTGGAAGTGTTTCTCTTATGATATCTCCCAATAGTTTTATGTCTGGGCTATAGTGTCCTTCGCAGTATTGCATGTATAGCGACGCATGTATATGGCTTGCTTTAGAAATGACGCATCCCCCCTTCTCTAACCAATCTTCTGTTTCTTTATTAATATCTAGATTTAACTCTTCAAATTGATCTACATTGAATGTGGTTTTGGGGAAAAATGCGCGCCCTATATGGTTAAAATCAAAATATCTTCTATAATGGCATAAGCCAATATAATCTATGTCTTTTAGGTTTTTCCACGCCCAATAGATACCTGTTAGTTCACAATAACTAGCATTTTTTAAACTAATATTGTCACCTGTATCATCTCCAGGAATTCCAAGGTCCAAATTGGATATGGCCTTTCCTACGTGTAAAGGCATAAATATATCAGAGCTTTTATTTATGTCGTTTTTGTGACAGCAGACAATAATTTTGAGCTTCTTCATCGTTATATTTGTTACTTAGAATATAGATCTTACTTTTAAATATGTTTGTGGTAAGTTTTTATAACAGAATGTCACAAATCTTTGTTTAAGTCCTTTTGTGAATTTAAGATCTGGAACTCTGTTCTTTAAGTCGTTTATTACTTCTTTTCTTGCCTTGAAAATATCCTTTATATTAGAAATATACCACATATTTAGTGAGAATGTGATAAATAAATTGTCTTTAAGACGATCAACCTCTTTTGAGGTGACATCATCTGATAGTGTTAGTTTCCATACTTTTTCGATCACTCGATTGATGTCTAATACTGTCGTCGTGTTTATGGCAGAAGAAAGCGTGTTGTGTCTTCTCCTATAGATATAAAATGGATAGTCAGTTCTAATACATTTACCCGCTTTTATATAGCATTCCTGCAAATATGGAATGTCTTCGAAACTTATACCTTCACAAAACGCTAATCCTGTATTATTTAAATAATCTTTTCGGTATAGAGTTCTCCATATATAGCATTCGTGAGGATCTAAGTCTTCAAGAAATAATTCTTCTCCAGTTTTAATAATTGTATTGAAAGATTTGTTTTCCTTTATTATTATAGGAGTCGTTTCTTCTTCCGATTGTACTACATAATCTCCTACTACTAAATCTGCTTGAGAATTAATTGCAATATCCAAAAGCAATGGTAGCCGATTCTCAATCAGTAAATCATCTGAATCTACATAAAGGATGTATTTTCCTTTCGCATTTTTTACTCCAAGATTGCGGGCTGCTGAGGGGCCTCGATTACTTTGGTGAAATACATGAATATGGGCGTTCTGGTTTGTTAAGTCTTCAATTACACCGAAGCTATTATCAGGAGTTCCGTCATCAATGAGTATTATTTCATATCGTTCCTCGTTAAGGCCTTGTCTTAAAATACTGATAAGGCAACTGCGTAGATACTTTTCTACATTGTAAACAGGAATTATGATACTTAAATCTATTTCTTCCATATAATTTCCCTTTGTATGATTAAACTGATTGTGAGATGTGGGAGCTGAAGAGCTCTTCCCATTTTTTCATGATTATTTCTTTCTTGTATAGTTCGGAAGCTTCACGTGCAGCTTTACCCATGTTAATCCTTTCTTTAGGATGATTAATCATCCATAGAATAGCTTCTGCCATTTTTTCAATATTACCATTTTCTACAAGCAGACCGTTCGTCTTGTGGATTATTGCATCTTCTGGGCCGTATTTACATGTAAAAGCAACACATGGTATGCCGCAAGACATTGCCTCGTTTAAAACAAGTGGATATCCTTCATGTCGCGAACTGAGTACTAAAAAATCACTTTTTAAATATTCTGAATATATGTTTGAGGTTGGTGGATTGATTGTTATTCTTCCATATAGCCCTTTTTCAATAATCATCCTGTTTAGCTTTTCTTTGTCTTCGCCATGCCCGAAAATATCTATATGCCATTGAGGACACTGGTCTTTTATCAGATTAAATGCTAGAATGAGCAAATCAAATCCTTTTTGTTCAGCTAATCGTCCAACGCAAATAATACGTTGGTTAAAATTAGTCTTTTCTGGAATTTCTATTAAATAATTTGTTACAGGATTAGGAATGATGATAATGTTTTGTGTATATTTTCCCCATTCTTTAGCGTCTCCTTTCGTTAATGTTATTAATGCGTCAAACTTTTTTATTTGGGCTAAGAAATAGTAGTCAGGAATCGTAGATAATAGCGATAAGAACTTGTTGTTCTTATGAACCTCGGAGAAAAGTATTTGTCTAAATCCAATATGTGATTCTATCAACTTTATAGCATTTGTTCGAAGTTTTGTGATAATATCAGTTAGTCCGAATTGAAATGTAGTAGTTAAAATGATATCTGGTTGAATATTATTAACTAACGATTGTAGACGATCTTTGAAAATTGAGCGCAGTTTGATGTGCTCTTTGATGCGGCGAATAAAACTATATTTGCTAAGTTCAAAGAATCGTGTATTTAAGTCGTAATGATCAATCATTGGACTCAAATTATATGCAAGCGGGTGGCTTCCTTGAATGTATGTTACAAATGCAATCTTATGCCCTTCGTTGGCTAGATAATTCATCTTGTCACAAATTACTCTTTCCACTCCCCCCTTCTCAGCAAAGGCTTTTATAACATATAATATTTTCATTTTGTTATTGTTTTATTTTGCAAAAATAGTATTTATTTCTGAGCTTCCCAAATTTATAGATAATAATCTTTATGCTATAAAGAAAAATTAATAATAAGGGATTGATGAAATTCATATTTTGTATGGGGTAGGAGATTATGTGATTTGTTATTAAATTGAATTTTTGAGATATTGCATTGATTCTTCTATTTCTTTGTTCATAATAATCTCTGTATACTCCCAATTAATTGTTGATAGCCATTTGTCAGAATCCTTATTGTATATTTTTTCTTGTAGATGATATCTGTTGAGTAAATCCTTAATTCTAGCATTTTGTGAAATCTCAGAATCGTAATCCTCATTAGTCTTGAAAATATGAGCAAATTCTTTTTTGAATTTGATGGAAAAAACAGTAGCATGAAAAGAATCTGTGCAAACAAAATCTGCATGACTAAGAAGAAAAATGAATTCGTATGGTCCGCCGTCTTTATATAGAATACCGTTCCCATACTTAATAGTTGAATTAGAACAGTCAATTGTGATGATATTATTGATGTTTGTCTTTTCTTTTATATTTTCGACCATGTCTATATAATCTTTATAGCGGTTGCCAATAAAATAACAAAAAATGTAATGTTCAGGAATGTCAAATTCAATGTTTGCTCTATTGCCAAAATCCTTCCATTCTTTTTCTGATAATAACCATGTAGGATCAACTACTAGTTGTATGTCGCTACGGTTAAGCAACTTGTTCAGTAATTCGACAGAGGATTGCTCTCTGACTGCAATATGTTGGAATTTCTGCAAATCATCTTTTATTCTGTCTTTAACTTCAGGTGGGAATGATGGTCTGGAAATGCTTGAGGAGTATGCGATACATTTTTTCCTTCCGTTCACAAATTCAAGAAACATCATTGGGTTGAATCCACAACAATACGGATTCCATATTTGATCACTTCCTGTGATAAAAAGGTCTGCTTCTTCTACAACTTTTTCATATTGTTTAGTTGTATATATTCTTCTCATATTATAGTTGGAATCCTCAAATGTAAATGCGAACACTTTCTTCCATTGTTTTGTCCTATACTTAAATAGTTTTAAGAAATGTGTGTAATAAGGAAATCTACTAATATGATACTGCCATTTTGAATTAGGCAGATTTAAAATAATAGGAGGATAATGGATTCTATTTTGTATATCCTCTGGAGTGGTCTGTAGTTCCTTTGCTAAGGACTGAACTTTTTTTTGTCTTTTCCTTTTCCAATACTTTTCTACTAATGACTTAGGTATAAAATATCTAATAAAGTCTTTTACTGTGCCTATAATGCCCCGTTTAGGGAAATCGTTATTGTTATATATGAATTCAACATTATGTCCCAATTTTTTTAAAATATAATTTAGAGCATAGGATTGTAGACATGTACCAAAATTTGGATGTGGCGTAAATGTTACCATCATTATTTTTTTACTCTTCTCCATACTAGTTCTAATTTGTGGTATGATTTTTGAGAAATGTACTTTGATAAAGTACTTTTGAATAATTCTTTTATTTTGTATGAAAGAGGGAATGTACAACTGTTTAAAAGTTTTATTATACTTTTGCAATTGTCAATGTTAGAATAAAAACGATCTCTATTTGAATGTTTTTTTACAGACGTGACTACATTGTTGTGATAAAAAGATTCTTCATATTCTGTTTTTAAATATACTGTTTTGTCTATCTGAAAGAATAATTTCCCTTTTTCTGAATTTATAAATACCATACTTGTGCCTTTGTCGTCATCCATTTCTGGATGAAGAATGTTTATCCCCCAATAATCTGCTATGGTGATATCACTGTGTGACTTGCATTTCTTGAATGGGCAGGAATAACAGATTGGACGTAATATTACATAGTGAAACAGAGCTTGAAGATAGGCTGAGTCACGGTAAATTGATACTGGGATTTGCTCTTTTGAACTTTTGTCCAATATTAGAAAGGATATACCATGTTGTTTCCATCCTTTAGTTTTATCCCTAAATGTGAGATCTTTAATAATTACTTCTTCAAATTTTTTTCTTTTGGAATCTTTCTTTTTGAGTTGTTTTTCTATCTCCTCTTTTATGTATTTTTTCCATACTTTGGGGCTAGGAACTCCTTCACAGATTAAATCTACAAGCAATAAGTTAGAATAGTCTTTTTTTAGAAAACTCTTTAGCCCTGCTATTTGACATGGTGTGCCTGTGAAAAGAACTAATCTTCCATCTTTAAGGAAATCTAATACCTGTTTATACGTATTATTTAAAGAAGCTTGAACATATTTAGAACCCCTGAATATATTTAGACCATTAATGGATTCTGTATAGTCAAAAGATACATTTAGTTCTTCATCAAACCTGACTCCGAAAACTATACCTTTTTTATTGATAACTTCTTCTGCGATTAGAGAAAAAATACCTCCAGAAGAACTTTTTTTTCTGATTTCTTCATTATTATTATATGCAGCATATACTTCAATAGGTGTCCTTTCTTTATTTTGGTTGATAACGGGGCACGCCTTCTCGCAAAGGTTACAATCAATACAATTCTCCAAATTGACTTGGGGATAAAAAAAACCTTCATCATCCGGTGTGAGGGTGATGCATTGTTGTGGACATATTTGTTCGCAAGCTGTACATCCACAACAATCTTCGCTTTTCCGTATCCTTATCATTATTGTACAATAGCTAGAAGTATAATATTTTTCTGCAAATATATGAATTATTTCTTATTTTTCCAAATTTGGATGCTTTTTTTTGATGGAAGTGGCGTATTTTCCTCCAAAGATAAGAGGATATTTGTTCTTGTAGGTAATAATTGGCAATAGAATTAGTTCTATTGTTATAGCTATTATGAGACATTCGTACCAATCGTAATTAATGTTTGAAATGCCTATTAATCTTTCTATTATAAAGTCTATTACGCCAATAATCATTCTATGTAGTCCGAATATTAGCATTGTGCCGATGGAAATTAGGGTGATGATGCGGCTCTTGATATTGTTTAGGGATTTTGCTAGGTATATGAATGCATATACGGATATGAGATTTACCACATAGTATAGTGCGATGTGGAGAATGAAATTGTTCTCGTTGATGTGCCAATAGAATAGGATGAGGCTGGCGAGTAGGGTGGATGTTCCGATAAGTAAGTCTTTTCGGAATTGCTGTTGTTTTAGTTTGCCCCATTGTTGGTGGAGGTTGCCTAGGAAGAAGAAACATAGGCAGCGGATTAGTCCGTGGTAGGTGATGTATGGGGCATAGTGATAGTATTTGTTGGCGCCGTATAGGATCATGGATGTGATGGATAGTATAAGCATTATGGATTTGCCATGCTTGTACTTGTTGAGCACATCTGTTATGATATGCATTATGAATAGGGCTATTAAGAACCAGGTTACGCCGTTTAGCTCGCAGGAAAAACTGCTGTTTAACTGGCCCAATAGCGTACCTGTTATTGGTTTGATCGCGTCTGATAATGTGATACTGCCATGCTCAATGTAGAATTTTACTAGCCAATAGGGGTAGTAGATGGCATTATATATTATATAAGGTATAAGGAGTGAGTATCCGTATTTCTTGGCAGATTTCTTGATAGTCAGGTCTTTTTTCTTTAAATAACCTGATATAAAGAAGAATGTGGAGAGAATAACTGATGCAAGATACTGTAAATAGAAGGTATCCTCCTGTTGGGGTAGGTGGCAGAATACCACTACCGTCATACAGAAAGCTTTTGCACAATCTATCCAGTTTATTCGCTCTTTCATGATGCAAAAGTAGCATTTTCTGTTGAAATGCACAAATGTTCCAATATTTTTCTGTACTTTTGCGGGCGAAATGGGTAAGCAGAGGATAGTATACATTGATGCGATGCGAGGATTTACTATGATTCTCGTTGTGTTTGCGCATGTTTGTCATTTCTGTTTGGGTGATTCACGGATGGGAGGTAATGCTGTGTTTATACTCTTCCGTTTGCCTTGTTTCTTTATGATTAGTGGATGGCTTTTTGAGCCGATAGCTCAGCGTCCGTTTAAGGAGGTTGCTAAGCACAAGGCGTTGGTGCAGTTGTTGCCGACTTTTATATTTCTATTGTTATTAGCACCACCACCAGAGTTCTTTCATCAGTTGGGAGCTGTGAAGGGTGGCTATTGGTTTACCTTTGCATTATTTGAGTTTTTCATTCTCTATATGCTAATGGTTAGGGCAAGTAGGAGATGGACTCCTGTATTTGCTGTTGCATTGACCTTGGCATCCTTTATATATTCACGTTATTATAATAGCATCAGATCATCGGCAGATGACGGATTGTTGATGCTTATGGATTTTCTTGGATTCTTGAGCGTTATCACCTGGCGTTATTTCATATTCTTTTATTTTGGAACATGGATAAGGCGCAACTTTGATGCTTTTATCCGATGGACTAGCAAACCTGCGGTGATAGGGCTAATAATAGTGACCTTCTTGTCGATTGCTTCTACCTCGCATCATGATAATCTGCCTTTCGAGATATTCCGATTCTATGGTGGCGGTATTACTGGTATGATAATGGTGTTTACGTTTTTCCGATTGTCTGCTTCGTGGCTTAAGAAGTGGCATGTTTCTAAGCCTTTGCAATATGTTGGAACAAGAACGCTTGATATCTATTTGCTGCATTTCTTCTTCCTTCCGCGGTTCCTTATGGATTATGCAGGGCAGTTAGCTGCCTATAATAGCAGGATAATCGAGTTCGGATATATTATGGTGGTGTCGCTTGTCGTATTGGCGATAAGTCTTGTGGCGAGTTATGTCATTCGCCTTAGTCCATTCTTAGGACATTACCTGTTTGGGGTAAAATACGAAAAGCGTTCTTAAGCCAGATTATGCCAGGTGTAGTGCCATATATTATGCCACCAACTCTTGAAACTGCCATTCTCGTTCATAACCTTGCAGAGTAAGAACTGACCTTCTTCCTCTAATGGTTCTAAAGGCATAAACTTTGTATCAAGATTCAGAACCTCTTTTAGCATCCACATTATTCCACGTGCAAAGCGGGTTAATCCCAGATCCTTGATTACTTCGCTTACTGATGTCTGGGCAAAATTGAATATTCTGCTATCGCCTTGTGCGAAACGGATTACAAAGAACAGGTCCATCAGATTGCGCATCAACAGGCGCTTTGTCAGGAATAGATTATATAGGTGAACTAATTGAATTACTATGGTCATGGAGTGAGATGGTACCACCAGTTCGCCAGCCTTGCGGAACATCAGATCGTTGTTCTGCAGAATCCATTTCTCCAGTCGGTTGTTGCGCTGCATCGACTTGCCTGCAGATAGTTCGGTAAAGATACGAACATTCATGTCGGCATACTGATTCAGGTCGATCTGATTCTTATAGCCGAACACGTATACGTCGATAGCCTTGGTATAGCGTAGCGATTGGAGTTCACGATTATAGAATCGTGTCAATCCTGGGCCAGTCATTACCGACGAACGCAGATGGTGCTTCGCTAGTTCTTCCTGTAGATTAACGAGTCGTCTGCTGCCACCGCGGTTGTTCTCCTTGATTTCTTCGGCTTCCGACATCCAGTCGAGCGATAGTTCCTGAGGAGCTACAAGTCCGTATTCGAATAGTTTCGTCACACCATGGTAGCAGATGCCTACAACAGCCTGACTCTTGGCCAGGTCATGAAACTTGCGCCACTCGTCGGGTTCAGGGAATCTGCTCACGCAGTCCAACTGACCCACAGAAACCTGCATCAACTCAAAAAATAGTTTGTTCATACCTATAGATTATTTACAGTTTTAGTTAATACCAATGTAACGCCAAGCGATAAAACGGATGATGCTATACAGCCTAATACCGAATAGAGCATTACGGCAAAGGCATTGATAGGCGATAGTCCGCCTAACAGCATACCGCAGAATAGCAGGGGTAGGGTGGCTAATGCCAATGCCGACATATTTGCGATAGTTGGCGAGATGACTGCCAGCAGACTGCTGCGCATAAACGGCATCAGTGCCTGCCACTTCGAGGCTCCATTGCCTATCAGGAAATCATATTGTGCACGATTATGTGTAATCAATGATACAAATGTACTCAGACCTCGTACCAGCATAGCTGCAGAATGACCGATAAGTACTGCCATTACGGGGATAAACCATCTGGAAGTGATGCTGTCGATAGGTAATACGGCCACCAATAGCCACAGGCCTACAGCTAATACTCCAACAAACAGTCCTGCACTGGCTGGTAGCAGATAGTCCTTTATCGAGAGTTTGCACTTGTTCACTATCATCCATCCTGCCCATAGTATCATGGTCAGAAACCATACTATTGTTATCCAGGTGTTGTCCGCCTTGTACACTCCCCAAACTATTAATGAGAATACCAGCAGTTGTGCCAGTCCTTTAGCTAATGCAATAGCCAAAGGACGGATTGATGGACGGTCCAATATGTATAATGCCCCGAAAGGCAGTATCAGTAGCAGTAGTGCCAGAATGGTATGTAGTATTAATGATGTCATAGATTAATCTGATTTAAATTGATTACATTGTTTGCGCATGCTTTTAGTTGCGGATTGCTACTTGCTATCAGTACACATTTGCCTTGTGTGGCCTGGTCGCGTAACAGTTGCAGAAGTTGCAGCGCCAGTTCCGTCGACAGATGTGCAGTTGGTTCTTCTGCTATGATTATCGACTTGTCAGGTGCATTTGCGATAGTTTCACTTGCCAGGCGGAATACCTCCTCTGCGGATAGTTCTGCAGGTGCGTCGATTTTTGTAGCAGTTGGCAGTACCTGATTCCATACTCCATAGTCATCTTCATCGCTGATACTTGCCTCGGGCGGGAATAGTTGGTTGCGGAGTAGATTCATGTTCTTTGGAAGGTAGCACATTATTCGTCGGAAGGCTGGGGCAGAGGATACTGTAAGCAGTTCTCCGTCGATGCTTACAAAACCGGCATCGGCCGATTGGAATCCCATCACCACACGTAGGAATGCCGAGAGTGCAGTGGCATCATCGGCTGCGATGCAGGTGATCTCTCCATCGGGTGCAATCAGGGATAGATTCTTTATCAAAATGCTCCCTGAAACGGATATTGTAGCGTCTTTAACCTCTAACATGATAATTTGTTTGTGCAAAAATACAAAAAAATCTCTTCACACAATCAGTAATTACCTAATTTTTTGTAACTTTGCGCCAAAATTATGAGCATAGAAAAGAAAAACGGAACTAGAAAGTGGCGTCTGCCCGCCGAATGGGAGCGTCAATCCATGGTACAGCTGACTTGGCCGCATGCCAAAACAGACTGGGCTTATATGCTCAGCGAGATTACCCAGACTTACGAAGAAATGGCTCGCGAAATCGCAAAACGCGAGACTCTGTTCATCGTCGCCCCTGCCCCCGTCAGTCCAACTCTTAATTCTCAATTATCAATTCTCAATTCGAACGATACTTGGGCTCGCGATCATGGTTTTATCACGTTGGTTGATGATGAAGGCGGTGCCAGATTGCTGGACTACTGCTTTAATGGCTGGGGCGAGAAGTTTGAGGCTGCACTCGATAATGCCGTCAATCGCCGAATATATGACGAAGGAAAGGTGAAGGGCGAATATGTTGACTGCCTTGATTTTGTACTCGAAGGTGGCTCGATTGAGAGCGACGGCGAGGGTACGATATTCACAACATCTGGTTGCCTTTTGGCTCCTCATCGCAATCAGCCGATGACACAGACCGAGATTGAAGCCCGACTTAAGCACGACCTGTGTGCAGAGCGTGTGCTTTGGATTGATTATGGCAATCTTACTGGTGATGACACTGATGGACATATAGATACATTGGTTCGCATAGCTCCTAATTACACCTTATTATATATAGGGTGCGATGATGAGGCTGACGAGCAGTATGCCGACCTTAAGAAAATGGAGGATCAGTTGAAGACTTTCCGCACATTGAGTGGCGAGCCTTATAAGTTGGTAAAGTTACCAATGCCGCGTGCCATCTATGATGAGGACGGCCTGAGACTGCCAGCTACATACGCCAACTTCCTGGTAATCAATGGTGCTGTGCTTGTGCCCACATATAATCAGCCCGATTTTGATGCTGAGGCAATGAGACTTATTGGCGAGGCCTTCCCAGGAAGAGACGTCGTAGGCATAGATTGTAGAAGTATAATTAAGCAGCATGGATCGCTCCATTGCTGCACAATGCAATATCCCAAGATATGAGAGAGATAAGAGTTGGATTTCTGCAGCAGCACAATACTGCTGACACTAAGGACAATATCCTGAGACTGGGTGAGGGTATCACCGACCTTGCAAAACGTGGTGCGCAACTCATTGTTCTGCAGGAGCTGCATAATACGCTTTACTTCTGTCAGACCGAAGATGTTGATCTGTTCGATTTGGCTGAGACTATTCCCGGTCCGTCAACTAAGTTGTATTGCGAGTTGGCCAAGAAACTGGGTGTTGTCATCGTTGCATCACTCTTCGAGAAGCGTGCCGCAGGATTGTATCACAATACTGCCGTTGTCATCGAGAGCAATGGCGAAATCGCTGGTAAGTATCGCAAGATGCATATCCCCGATGATCCTGCTTACTACGAGAAATTCTACTTCACACCTGGTGATATGGGATTCCATCCTATTCAGACTTCATTAGGTAAACTCGGTGTGCTGGTTTGCTGGGATCAGTGGTATCCTGAGGCTGCCCGACTGATGGCTATGCAGGGAGCAGAGATGCTTATCTATCCAACAGCCATCGGTTATGCCGACAATGATACTCCCGAGGAGCAGCAGCGTCAGCGTATGGCTTGGCAGACAGTGATGCGTGGTCATGCTGTAGCTAATGGATTGCCTGTGATTGCTGTTAACCGTGTAGGTTTCGAGCAAGATCCATCTGGTCAGACTGCAGGTATCCAGTTCTGGGGAACTTCTTTCGTAGCTGGTCCTCAGGGTGAGATTATCTACGAGGCATCAACAGATGATGAGGAGAGTATCATCGTAGAGATGGATATGGACCGCTCAGAACAGGTTCGCCGCTGGTGGCCTTTCCTCCGCGATCGCCGCATCGATGCCTACGGAGATATTACTAAAAGATTTATAGATTAAACAACCAAAGATAAGACAATGTCAAATCAACTAAGATTCCAAGTTGTAGAGGAGGCCTTTAAGAAGAAGGCCGTTGAGGTTGCTGCTCCAGCTGAGCGCCCCTCGCAGTATTTCGGCAAGTATGTGTTCACTCGTGAGAAAATGTATAAGTATCTGCCAGCAGATGTGTACAGCAAACTCATCGATGTGATAGATAATGGTGCCCGTCTTGATCGCTCTATAGCCGATGCTGTGGCTGAGGGTATGAAGAAGTGGGCCATGGAGATGGGGGCTACTCACTATACTCACTGGTTCCAGCCTCTTACCGAGGGAACTGCCGAGAAACATGATGCTTTCGTAGAGCACGATGGTAAGGGTGGTATGGTAGAGAAGTTCAGTGGTAAGCTGCTTGTACAGCAGGAACCTGATGCTTCAAGTTTCCCTAACGGTGGTATCCGTAACACCTTCGAGGCTCGCGGCTATTCTGCATGGGACCCAACATCGCCTGTATTCATTATCGATGATACACTCTGTATCCCGACTATCTTTATTGCTTATACTGGTGAGGCTCTCGACTATAAGGCTCCGCTGCTTCGTTCGCTTCATGCCATCGACAAGGCTGCTACCGAGGTTTGCAAGTATTTCTACGATGACGTGAAGAAGGTGCAGGTTAATCTTGGTTGGGAGCAGGAGTACTTCCTGGTCGACGAGGGCTTGTATTCTGCACGTCCCGATTTGGTTATGACCGGTCGCACGCTGATGGGACACGAGAGTGCCAAGAATCAGCAGATGGACGACCACTATTTTGGAACCATTCCCGATCGTGTTCAGGCCTTTATGAAGGATCTTGAGATTCAGGCATTGGAGTTGGCTATTCCTTGTAAGACACGCCACAACGAGGTTGCACCCAACCAGTTCGAGTTGGCTCCTATCTTCGAGGAGTGTAATCTGGCTGTCGACCATAACATGCTGCTCATGTCGCTGATGAAGCGCGTGGCTCGCAATCATGGTTTCCGCGTACTGCTTCACGAAAAGCCTTTCGACGGAATCAATGGTAGTGGTAAGCACAACAACTGGAGTCTTACTTCGGATAATGGTGTGCTGCTGCATGCGCCAGGCAAGACTCCTGAGGAGAATCTGCGATTCGTTACATTCATCGTTGAGACTCTGATGGCTGTATATAAGCATAACGGACTGCTTAAGGCATCTATTGTTAGTGCTACAAATGCTCACCGTCTGGGTGGTAACGAGGCTCCTCCTGCAATCATCAGCTCATTCCTGGGTAAGCAGCTCACTGAGTTGCTCGATCATATCGAACTCTCTGATAAGGACGACCTATTCACTATCAAGGGCAAGCAGGGTATGGAGATTGACATTCCACAGATTCCTGATCTGATTATTGATAATACAGACAGAAACCGTACATCGCCATTCGCATTCACTGGTAACCGCTTTGAGTTCCGTGCTCCTGGTTCATCTGCCAACTGTGCTTCGGCTATGATTGCACTCAACTCGGCTGTGGCTGAGGCTCTGCAGAACTTCAAGGCTCGTGTCGACAAGCGCATTGCCAAGGGCGAGAGCAAGCTTTCTGCAATCGTTGATGTGCTCCGTGAGGATATCAAGAAGAGCAAACCTATCCGCTTTGATGGTAATGGTTATAGCGACGAGTGGGTAGCTGAGGCTGCTAAGCGTGGACTGGATGTTGAGAAGTCATGCCCGAAGATTATCGAGCACTATCTCGATGCTGATAGCGTTAAGATGTTCGAGGCAACCAAGGTCATGAATCGTAAGGAGCTTGAGGCCCGTAACGAGGTGAAGTGGGAGACTTACGTAAAGACTGTTCAGATCGAGGCACGTGTTATGGGCGACCTCTCGATGAACCATATCATCCCTGTTAGCACTCACTATCAGAGTCAGTTGATTATGAACGTTCAGGGCATGAAGGACGTATTCGATAAGGCAGAAGCAGAGCGCCTGTCAGCCCGTAACATGAAACTGATCAAGGAGATTGCTGAGCGTACAGAGCGTATCGAGCGCTTGGTCGACGAACTTACTGAGGCTCGTCGTATAGCCAATCGTATCTACAACATCCACGAGCGTGCCATGAGTTATCATGATACCGTTTGTCCTAAGATGGATGCCATCCGTTATGAGATCGATCATCTTGAGATGATTGTTGAGGACGGTCTGTGGTCGCTGCCTAAGTACCGCGAACTGTTGTTTATTAGATAAATAAGTATATATGAGGAAACTCTTGGCTATATTGGTGTTAGTGCTGGCTTGTGTCAGCACTAATGCTCAAATGATGGATCCTGTCCACTTCACTACCCAGTTGAAGGAACTTAAGAACGGCGAGGCCGAGTTGATATTCAAGGCTACCATCGATGCCGGTTGGCATGTGTATTCTACTGGCCTAGGCAATGATGGTCCGATATCGGCGTCATTTAATAAGGTGAAGATGGAGGGTGCCGAGACTGTAGGCAAGTTGCAGGCTCGTGGCAATGAGATTAAGCAGTTTGATAAACTATTCGAAATGGAGGTACGCTATTTCGAAAAGGCAGTAACCTTCGTGCAGAAGATTAAGTTTACCAAGCCAAAGTATGATATCGATTGTTACGTGGAATACGGCGCCTGCAATGACCAGTCATGCCTGCCCCCATCTGAGGCCCAGCTGAAAGCAGCTGGCACTAGTCCTCTGGCTGAAAGTCAGCCAGAGCAGCAGCTGACATCAGCTGCTGATACTAGCACTACTAGTTCTCCTAGTCCCGCTGCCGAAATCGGCAGCGACAGCCTAGCTGCAGACACCATAGCTACCACCGATCTGTGGGCCCCAGTAATCTCTGAATTGCAGTCGATGAATGGCGAGTCGGCTCCTACTGAGAATATGGCATTATGGCTGATATTCATTGAGGGACTGTTTGGTGGATTCATCGCTCTGTTCACTCCATGCGTTTGGCCAATCATTCCGATGACGGTTTCCTTCTTCCTTAAGCGTAATAAGGATCGCTCAAAGGCTATCCGTGAGGCAACCACCTATGGACTGAGTATTGTAGTTATCTATGTATTGCTTGGCTTGGCAGTTACACTGCTCTTTGGTGCCAGCGCACTTAATGCCTTGGCTACTAATGCGATATTCAATATCTTCTTCTGTCTGTTGTTGGTGGTATTCGCAGCTTCGTTCTTTGGGGCATTCGAGATTACCTTGCCCTCATCGTGGCAGACTAAGGTAGACGCAAAGTCTGAGAGTACCACGGGATTGCTCAGCATATTCCTGATGGCATTCACTCTGGCTTTGGTGTCATTCTCATGCACAGGTCCTATCATCGGATTCCTGTTGGTTGCTGTTTCTACTCAGGGTAGCATCGTGGCTCCAACTATCGGTATGCTCGGATTTGCTATTGCATTGGCTATACCGTTCACACTGTTTGCCATGTTCCCATCATTGCTTAAATCAGCACCTAAGTCAGGTGGTTGGATGAATGTAATCAAGGTAACGCTTGGCTTCATCGAACTGGCTTTTGCACTCAAGTTTCTGAGTGTGGCCGATCTGGCTTACGGTTGGCATATTCTCGATCGAGAGGTGTTCCTGTCGTTATGGATCGTTATCTTCGGACTCCTTGGTGCTTATCTGTTGGGCTGGATCAAGTTCCCACACGATGACGATCAGCATCGCACTAATGTACCCCAGTTCTTCCTGGCAATGGCTTCGTTGGCATTTACTGTCTATATGATTCCTGGTCTTTGGGGTGCTCCGCTTAAGGCTATATCAGCCTTCGCACCACCTATGAGCACACAGGACTTTAATCTGCAGAAAACTGTAACCGAGGCTAAGTTCAAGGATTATGAACTTGGTATGGCTGCAGCAAAGGCAGAGCACAAACCTGTCATAATCGACTTTACAGGATTCGGTTGTGTAAACTGCCGTAAGATGGAGGCTGCTGTTTGGAGTGATCCACAGGTGGCTGATATCCTGAATAATAAGTATATCCTTATCTCACTATACGTGGATGATAAGACTCCGCTGGCCACTCCTATCGAAGTTGAGGAGAATGGACAGAAGCGCACATTGCGTACAGTTGGCGATAAGTGGAGCTATCTGCAGCGTGTAAAATTTGGTGCTAACGCCCAACCGTTCTACGTGCTGTTAAACGAAGAAGGCCACCCGCTAGCGGGCAGCCGTTCTTATGATGAGGATGTTCAAGGTTATATCGATTTCTTGAATATAGGCATCAACGCGCGCGAAGCGCGTTGATGCTTTCTTTCAGCGAAGCAATCTTCTCTTCAGAATCACTCTGCTTCTTACGCTCGAGTGCTACAACTGCCTCAGGAGCATTTGCTACGAAGCGCTCGTTGCTGAGCTTCTTCTTAACACCAGCAAGGAATCCTTCGAGGTGCTGCAGTTGTGCTTCCATCTTTGCAATCTCTGCCTCAACATCAATCATGTCGCCGACTGGTACTGCAAACTCGTCTGTTCCTACCATAAAGGCTGAAGCAGTTGCGTCCTTCTCGGCAACAACGTTGATTGCCTTCAGGTTGGCCATCTTGATTGTAACTGCATCAAACTCAGCATAGTCGTTCTTGCCAACAACCTGCAGGTCGAGCTGCTCCTTTGGAGCAATGTTCTTCTGGTTGCGAACCATACGAACACCAGATACAATCTGCTTAACATTCTCAATCTTAATTCTAATTAAAGAGTCTTTGGTTGAAGGAGTGTCAAGTTCAAGTTTCGTACGCATTATGCTATCTCCATCCTTGCGATCGTAGAGGTGCTGCCACAGTTCCTCAGTGATGAATGGCATGAATGGGTGCAGCATCTTAAGCAGAATCTCGAAGAACTCAAGAGTCTTGTCGTAGGTCTGCTTGTCGATAGGCTGAGGCTCGCCATTGATATATGCTGGCTTAACCATCTCCAGATACCAGCTTGAGAACTCGTCCCAAAACAGTTTGTAGACAGCCATTAGAGCCTCGCTGATGCGATACTTCTCAAATAGATCATCAAGTTCTTGATATACAAACTTTAGTGCACCTTCGAACCATTCTGTTGCAATCTTGTTAGCCTTTGGCTGCTCGATGTCTTCAACCTTCCACCCCTTAACCAGACGGAAGGCATTCCAAATCTTATTGTTGAAGTTACGTCCCTGCTCACAGAGTGCTTCGTCGAAGAGGATATCGTTACCTGCAGGTGCAGAGAGCATCATACCCATACGTACACCATCAGCACCAAACTTCTCAATCAGTTCGATTGGGTCAGGTGAGTTACCGAGCGACTTAGACATCTTGCGGCCCAACTTGTCGCGAACGATACCTGTGAAGTAAACGTGCTTGAATGGCATCTTACCTACATACTCATATCCGGCCATGATCATACGGGCTACCCAGAAGAAGATGATATCCGGGCCAGTTACCAGGTCGGCAGTGGGGTAGTAGTAGTTCAACTCCTCGTTGTTAGGATCGTTGATACCGTTGAACAGCGAGATAGGCCAGAGCCATGATGAGAACCATGTGTCGAGGGCATCCTCGTCCTGCTTCAGGTCGCTCAACTGCAAGTTGGCGTTGCCGCTCTCCTTGCGGGCAAGTTCAAGAGCCTTCTCAGCTGTCTCTGCTACTACGAACTTCTCTTCGTCGTAGTAGTAGGCAGGAATACGGTGACCCCACCAGAGCTGACGTGAGATACACCAATCCTGGATGTTCTCCAACCAGTTCTTATATGTATTCTTGTACTTAACTGGTACAAACTGAATCTCGTCGTTCATTACTGGTGGCAGAGCGATGTCGGCAAAATGCTTCATCGACAGGAACCACTGCATAGAGAGACGTGGCTCGATGGCTGTGTCTGGGTTACGCTCTGAGTATCCTACCTTATTAATATAGTCCTCAATGCGCTCCATCAGTCCGGCCTCCTGCAGGTCCTTGCTTATCTGCTTGCGGCAGTCCATACGGTCCATGCCAACATAGAGAGGACTCTGCTCAGAAATTGTTCCATCAGGATTGAAGATGTCGAT
>Ga0256407_10002289_pt1 | contig 37026 bp, 36 predicted proteins | sample RumenRJG_04DNA_FD_193489 | JGI IMG/M metagenome (GOLD analysis project Ga0256407, IMG submission 193489) | Bovine rumen microbial communities from Lethbridge, Alberta, Canada - RJG_04 | ecosystem: Host-associated > Mammals > Digestive system > Stomach > Rumen | place: Canada: Alberta... | reverse complement strand
CAGTGCGTCGATGTCTACAAATACCACATCTCGCCGCGCGTCTTTCTTCCATTCGTCCATGACAACACCCCCGCTCCTATTGTACCAGAAGCGAGGGCGTTTGGGTAGTTTTTTGACAGACTGGCAAAACCGGCACAGCGAAGGCTGTGCCGGTTTTGTGTATATCTCATCCGGAATCGGGATGTGCATACGGAAGATGAAACCGCTCACTCGTCAGACGGCCAAGAACATCCCCGGCGCGCAGCCCCGCTCGATCCAACGACCTCCTCCGGAGGGCGCTGATGCAAGTTCTCCATAAGCAAAACAAAAAGAGACGCACAAGGCGTCTCTTTTCGTTTTGGTTGCGGGGGAAGGATTTGATCCACCTTGCCGCGCTGCCATTCCCGGGCCGGGCTTATGCGCCGCGGCCCGCCAATGGCGCGGCTGCGGATCGAGCGCGGCTGCTGCATCCGCCCCCGGCGGCGCAGCCCCGCTCGATCCAACGACCTCCTCCGGAGGCCGCTGTTTCAAGTTCTCCATAAGCAAAATGAAAAGAGACGCACAAGGCGTCTCTTTTCATTTTGGTTGCGGGGGAAGGATTTGATCCAACGACCTCCGGGTTATGAGTGAGAACCCGAAATTAGAAAACACCTTAAAATGTTCTCGAATTCATTTGAAAAACTGCGAATATCGTGATTTTCTTGCGAGAAAAAATGAACAGTTTTGGCCGCTTTTCAGGCGTTTTTCCCCAAAGTCGTCCCCAAAATGGTAAACCTCCGGGTGTTTTCTAAGCAAGACTCTTGACAAACATTTATGAATACAGGGTGATAATTCACCCATTTTCAAGCTCCGGGCGCGGCCTGTAAAGAGCAAAAGGCATAAACGGTTGAAGCAAATGAAGAAAAACGAAGTCTCTCACCTTCGGGCGAGAACCCGAAGTTCTCATGATCCCCAATATCCCCAAGAACCCGGAGATCAAAAATCACAAAAAGATGCTTAAAATGTTCACCATTCATCTGAGCGTAAGGAGAATATATCACAAAATGGGCGAGTACGCAACTCTTTTCACTTCCACAAAACCTTCATCTACGTCCCCAATTTTGCAGATTTGCATTTAGGCATCAATAAAAATACAATAGGGGCGGAAGGAGGAATTCCAATGAAAAAGAAATCCTACTATCTGACAATCAACTCCGATGAGACCCGTGTGATCCTTCACAGCTTGATCCGAATGAAGAACAGGTTGATTCAACAGGGGCGTTACACCGATTGCGTGGATGAACTGATCACAAAGATTGCAGCCAAATAACTGACCACAATTACATACAGATTTTCCAGCCGCTTATTCTTTCCAGAGTAGGCGGCTCTTTTCATGCCCATACATAGCTGCTCATCGCCGTGGGCGGCGAATTTGGTAAAGAAGGAGGTAACCAAAATGGCGAAAACAAAGGTCATTGCCATCGCCAATCAGAAAGGCGGCGTCGGAAAAAGCACCAGCGTTTACTGCATTGGAGCAGGTTTGGCAATGAACGGCAAAAAGGTCTTGCTTTTGGATGTGGACCCCCAGGGCGATCTGACTAAGATGCTGGGCCAGCGCAAGCCCCACGAAATGCCGCTGACGCTTGCCAATGTAATGAACGACATTGTGGCCGGCGTAGATAGCGGCGGCCACCCGGAAATCATGCGCCATGCAGAAGGTTTCGACTTTGTACCGGCCAACCGCAGCCTGTCCGCTGTGGAGGTGGGACTGGTCAACGTGATGAGCCGTGAAACTGTCCTGCGACAGTATATCGACAGTGTAAAGAAAGACTACGATTATGTGCTGCTGGACTGTCGTCCCTCACTCGGTATGCTGGTCATCAACGCGTTGTCAGCCTCGGACTATGTTCTCATTCCCGTTCAAGCGGACTATCTGGCCGCTGAGGACATGACAGAGCTGATCGGTACGGTGCAGAGCATCAAACGTCAGATCAACCCCAAGCTGAAGGTCGGCGGTGTGTTTCTCACAATGGCGAACGAAACCAACTTCCGCAGAGACATCGTAACCTCTGTGAAAGAGAACTTCGGGAAACGCCTGCCGGTGATGAGTGCAGTGATCCCGGCGACAGTGCGCTTAGCAGAGATCAGCACTGCAGACAAAAGCATCTTTTTGCATGATCCCAAGGGGCGGGCGGCAGACGCCTATCGAAATCTGGTGCAGGAGGTGATGGACATTGGCGAAAAGCAACGTATCAAGTCTGCTGACCTCGGTCGATGACCTGTTTACCACCCAAGCCGAGCGTGACACAGCCAGTCGGGAAACAGTTGTGGACATTCCACTGGAGGAAATCAGCGACTTCCCCGATCATCCCTTTAAGGTGAGAATGGACGAGGCCATGATGGAGATGGCCGACAGCATCAGGCGTTACGGTGTGCTGGTGCCAGGCATGGTGAGGCCTAAGCCGGAGGGCGGCTATGAAATGGTGGCCGGTCACCGGCGAAAGATGGGCAGCACGCTGGCACAGAAAGAAACCATGCCTTGCCTTGTGCGCGATCTGACAGACGATGAAGCTATCATTATCATGGTGGATTCCAACTTACAGCGGGAAAGTCTGCTGCCCTCGGAAAAAGCCTTTGCCTACAAGATGAAGCTGGAAGCCATGAATCGTCAAGGACAAAGAACAGACCTTGATGAGACTTTGCGCCCAGTGGGCGCGAAGTTAAGGGATGCTCGGTCTGATGAGCAGTTAGCGAATACTGCCCCTGATAGCGCAAGGCAAATCCAGCGGTATATCCGCCTCACCTATCTGACCCATCCGCTTCTGGATATGGTGGACGAGGGAAAGATTGCCATGCGTCCCGCTGTGGAATTATCCTATCTGTCCGAAAAGGAACAGATCACGCTCCAAGAAATGATGGAGCTGGAGGACTGCACCCCGTCCCATGCACAGGCCATCAAAATGCGGCGCTTTGCCGAGGAGGGAAAGCTCAGCGAGGATGTTATCATGTCTATCATGCAGGAGGAAAAGCCCAATCAGAAGGAGCAGTTTCGTATGCCGAGAGAACGGATCAGCAAGTATTTTCCTGCGGGGACGCCCGCACAGAAGATCGAGGACACCATCATCAAGGCTCTGGAGCTGTATCAGCGTCAGAGAAACCGGGATCGAGAACGGTAGCGCCGCCAAGAGATCGGTATGCCCTTTCATATAGTCGGAGGAAATACTGCATCCCCCTCTCCGCACCTCTCCCCCAGATTTACCAGCTGAACCAGCCGAAAACAAGATTCTGCTCCAACGCCCCTGCCATGGGTTCATCCGGCGGGGGCTTTTTTCATGCCCGGCTGAGCGCAGATTCAGCCGGAGCTTTCAACATGGAGGTTTGCAATGAAACATACAACAATCCTGCAGCGGATCGCGGCCTTTGCCCTGGTCGTGCTTACCGCTTTTTCCATGCTGCCTGCGGCCACTGCCTACGCCGCAGGCGAAGCGGGAACCGTCACGTTCACCTACTGCTATGACTCAGACGGAAACATGATCCTGTATAACGGGGAAACCAATGTGGACGGATACACCGCAGGCGGCACGGGGCATCCCAAGCCTCGAATGTTTGTTGACGGGGAAACCGCCTACTGCATCCAGCCCGGCCGCCATCTGCTGGTCAACGACACCCTGTACAAAAGCTCCTCCGCTGCATGGAACGCTCTTTCAGCCGGTCAGCGAAAAGCTATCGGCCTTGCCCTGCTGTACGGATACCAGGGCAACTGGAGCAATCTCAGTGGAAGCGATGATGAAAAATGGGTCGCCACGGCGGAGATCATCTGGGAATTTGTGACCGGCTGCCGGGAGTCCTCGCCGCCCTATCGTCAGGTCAGCACGGCTATCTATGACATTCAGTTTGGCAGCAATCAGCCCAACTATGGCACCAAGGCTGTCTTTGACACGATCATCGCCCTGATGCAGCGGCACAACACCATCCCCAGCTTTCTGTCCACATCCGCTGATGTCGCGTCCAAAGATCTGGAGTACAAAGATGGCACTTACAGCCTTACACTGACGGACTCTAACGGTGTTCTGTCTGAGTTCAATTTCTCCAGCTCCAGCCGGGCTGTGTCCGTGACCAAGTCCGGGAACACGCTGACGATCAGCGCTTCCGAGCCTTTCCAGGATGTCGTTTGCATTACGGCCAGCCGCAACAACATCCCCACTGTCAGCTCCAGCGCAAAGATTATCGCCTATGGGGATGTGGACCTGCAGGACGTGGTAACCGGCGTGGAGAATGCCGATCCTGTATACGGTTATCTGAATGTGGAGACGCCTACCGGGAACATCGACCTGAAGAAAACCTCGGAGGACGGCGTCGTTGCCGGTATCCGCTTCACGATCTCCGGTGAAAAGATGGAGCAGACGGTAACAACGGCGGAAGATGGCAGCATCTTTGTGGAAGGCCTGGTTCCCGGCGTTTACACCGTGACCGAGCAGAGCATCGACCGCTATCTGCCCCAAGATGTGCAGCGCGTCACCGTGATCGGGGGCAGGACGACGACGGTAACCTTCAACAACGTCCTCAAGCGCGGCGATCTGGTCGTGACCAAGACTTCTGAAGATGGCATGGTCGAGGGGATCAAGTTCCACCTTTACGGCACCTCACTCTCCGATCTGGCTGTCGATGAATACGCCATCACGGATGCCAGCGGCAAAGCCACCTTCAAGGATGTGCTGATCGGCACCGGCTACACGCTGGAGGAAGTGGACACGGCAGCAAAGTACGTCGTTCCCGCCAGCCAGAAAGCCGCGGTTGAGTGGAACAAGGTGACGGAAAAGAGCTTTTCCAATATTCTAAAGAAGTGGAATGCTACCGTGACCAAAAGCGACAGTACCACTGGCGCAGCTCAGGGCGACGCCACGCTGGCCGGGGCGGTCTACGGCGTGTATAAGGGCGACGCGCTGGTGGACAGCTACACTACCGATGTGAACGGTCAGTTTACCACGGATTACTATGTCTGCGGCGATGACTGGTCCATTCGGGAGATCAATCCGTCCGAGGGTTATCTGCTGAACTCCGCCATTTATCACGTCGGAGCAGAGGCCACGCTCTACACGGTGGAGTACAATAGCACCGCCAAAGATGTGACCGAGGATATTGTCAAGGGCAATATCGCCATTATCAAGCACACCGACGACGGAGAAACACAGATCAAGACCCCGGAGGTCGGAGCGACCTTCGCCGTGTATCTGAATGCTGCTGGCAGCTATGACACAGCCAAGGATAGTGAGAGAGACTTCCTGACCTGCGATGAAAACGGCTTTGCCCAGACGAAGGATCTGCCCTACGGCATCTATACCGTCGAACAGGTTTCCGGCTGGGACGGCCGGGAGATGATGCCCGCCTTTGATGTGTATGTAGCTGAGCATGGGCAGACCTATCGCTATCTGATCAACAACGCCTACTTCCAGTGCTATATCAAGGTCATCAAGGTGGACGCTGAGACCGGTAATCCCATTCCCTATGCGGGCGCAGGCTTCCAGCTCTATCGCCCGGATGGATCGCTGATCACGCAGACTTTCACCTACCCCGAAGTAACTACCATCGGCACCTTCTATACCAATGACGAGGGCTATCTGATCACCCCAGAGAAGCTGGAATACGGTACTGGATATAAGCTGATCGAGGTATCCTCACCGTATGGCTATGTCCTCAGCAGCGAGCCGGTGTACTTTGATGTTACCGCTGACGAAGCCAGTGAGGATAACGCTGTCACGGTTGCGGAGGTCACAAAGGCCAACATGGCCCAAAAGGGCATCATCAAGGTAAGCAAATCCGGTGAGGTCTTTGCCACCGTCACCTCCAAGGGCTTTTACCAGCCGATCTATGAGGTGCGCGGGCTTCCCGGCGCGGTCTATGAGATCCGCGCTGCCGAGGATGTGGTCACACTTGACGGCACGCTCCGATACTCTGCCGGAGACGTTGTAGATACCATCACCACCGGTGAGGACGGAGAGGCGGTGAGCAAGCCCCTGTACCTGGGCAAATATGAGATCACCGAGATCACTGCGCCATACGGTATGGTGCTGAACACGGAGGCCCGCGCGGTGGAGTTGGTCTACGCCGGGCAGGAGGTGGAGATCACGGAGACCTCTGCCAGCTTTAACAATGAGCGCCAGAAGGCTCAGGTCACGCTGAGCAAAACGCTGTTGGCAGACAAGAAATTCGGCATTGGGCTGCATGGCGAGGTGGCGACCGTCACCTTCGGCCTGTATGCCGCAGAGGAACTGACCGCCGCCGATGGCAGTACGATCCCCGCTGATGGACTCATGGAGATCGTATCGTTCAACACCAACGGCAGCGCCGCCATCCGAACCGACCTCCCTGTGGACGGCAAGTATTATCTGAAGGAGCTGTCTACCGATGAACACTATCTGCTCTCGGACCAGAAATATCCCATTGTCTTTGACTATGCTGGCGGAGAAAGCGCCGTGGTGGAGATCCGGGTCAACGACGGCAATGCCATCCGAAATGAGATCATCTACGGCGAGATCCGCGGGCTGAAAAAGAACGATGCGGGCAATGTGCTTCCCGGTGCACTGATCGGCCTGTTTAAGCCGGACGTGACAGAGTTTACCGAGGCTGCTGCCATTATGACTGCTACCTCCGCCGAGGACGGCAGCTTTTCTTTTGCCGAAGTCCCCTATGGCACCTGGATCGTGCATGAGATTTCCGCGCCTGCCGGGTATGTGCTCTCGGGCAAGAGCTATGAAGCGAGCATTCAGTTTTGGCTTGACCGAAAGGAAACGGAGCTGCTGGATAAGCGGGTCAAGCGCAGTGGGCTCTCCCGCGAGGCATTCCTACGCCATTTGGTCAGCGGTTTCCAGCCGAAAGACGCACCACCTCCGGACTATTACGGCATGATGCGCGAGCTGCACGGAATCGGCAGGAACCTCAATCAGATCGCCCAGAAGGCGCATACGCTAAATGTGATCGACGCCCAGCGCTACGATGAGGAGGTGCGGAAGCTGGAGGCCGCTATCCGAAAGATCACCGACGCTGTGATCCTGCCCATGCCATTGGATCGCTGATGGCAACCACTTCGATCTGGCGAGTCAAGGGTTGGCTGGGCAAGGTGGTCATCTATATCGAAAACCCGGACAAGACAACCAATCCGGCTTTCTACGAAAAGGTTGCAATGACCGATGCCCAGACGCAGGGGCTAAGTGATGTGATCGAGTATGCGATCAACAATGAGAAAACACAGACTGAAAGTGGTGAGGTGCTACAGAGTTTTGTGTCTGGCATCAACTGCTTTCCCGGCACTGCCCGCGAGGAAATGTTGGCTGTAAAGAAGCAATACGGCAAAGAGGATGGCACCGTGGCCTATCACGGGTATCAGAGCTTCGCGCCGGGCGAGGCTACGCCGGAGATCGCCCACGAAATCGGCGTGAAGCTGGCGCAGCGGCTTTGGGGAGACCGCTATCAGGTGATCGTTGCTACGCATCTGGATCACGCCAATCATCTGCATAACCACTTCGTCCTGAACACGGTTTCCTTCATAGATGGCCGCAAATATCACCGTACCGGCGAGGATTATAAAGCCATGCGGGAGACGTCGGATGCACTGTGTCGGGAATACGGTCTGTCTGTGATCGAACAGCCGCAGCCGGGGAAAGCCGACCATTATGCAGCATGGAAAGCAAAGCAGGGTGATCGCCCTACCTGGCCCGGCCTCGTCCGGGATGATGTGGACGAGGCCATCCGCCAGTCCATGACCATGCAGCAGTTCTGGGGGAATCTGAAGAAGCGCGGCTATGAGGTGAAGGTCAAAAAGCTCCTGTATCTGAAGCCGCCCGGCTCCCCCTACTTTTGCCGGATCGAGCGCCACTCTGGCCCAGACTATTCTGTGGCGGGGATCACGGAGCGCATTCTCAACCAAAGGGTGAGGGAAAAGCCTTTGTCAGAGCCAGAACGACGTTCCCGGCGTGTTTCGATCAAAGGCAGCGTTAAGACGGTCAAGAAGGCTACCGGTTTCCGCGCTCTATATTTTCATTACTGTTATCTGCTGGGATTCTTCCCGAAGAGCAAGCCCAGACAGGACAAGCGCCTCCATTTTCTTTTCCGAGAGGACTTGCTGAAAATGGACGCCATATCCGAGGAAGTAAAGCTGCTGTCCCGCTGTCACATTGACACAGGAGAGCAGCTTTCTTCGTATAAAACCAAACTGGAATCGCAGATCAAGGCCATGACCGTCCAGCGGAAATCCCTCTATAAAAAACAGCGAACCATTGCTGTGAAATCGGACGGGGGGAAAACAGGCTGCTCTCAAGGCTGAGATTGACCAGATCTCCGGGGAACTGAAACGGCTGAGAAGGGAGGTGCATTTATGTGACGACATTGCCGAGCGCTCCGGCGTGATGCTGGAAAAGCTGCGTGTGATCCAGGAAGAAGAACGAAACAAGGAACAGGAGGAAAATCGAGATGAACAGCTCAGGCGACGCGGCAGAACAAGTCGTTAGACTGTCTCTGGAGGGAACGGAAGTAGCCTTACGGCTGACTGGCTCCGCCGCAAAGAATATCGCCGCCGCGCTCTACACCATTCTGAAAAACAAGGATCGAACCAAGACCAAAGGGCACCAGCGCCTGACCGCCATGCTCAAATCCGGCAAAGAGCTGAAGGTGTTCACGCTTCCGGAGGAGCATCTGCGGCAATTCACCATGGAAGCCAAGCGTTACGGCGTGGTCTATTGTGCGCTGCGGGATAAGAAACCTGCGCCGGATGGGCTGGTGGACATTATGGTTCGCGCGGAAGACGCCAGCAAAATCAACCGCATTGTGGAACGCTTCAAGCTAGCCACGGTGGACGCTGCGTCCATTAAGCACGAGATTGAACAGTCCCGCGCCGAAAAAGCGGAGGCGCAGCCAGTCCCGGAGAAAGACACACCGGAAAAGGCAGACGAGGATCGTCTTCTGGACGATCTGATGGGCACGCCCATCCAAAAGGAGGAGCGTAGCAGCCCAAACCCCTCCGCGGCGAGGACGGAAAAATCCCCTCCGTCCGAGCCTATCTCAGAGACGCAGCCCAAAGCCGCCGAGGGTACTGCTAAAAGGCCGGAAGATCGCCCCTCTGTCCGAGAGGAGCTGCGAGAGATCCGCGCCGGACAGAAGCAGAAGGAGGCGGAAAAGACTGCTATGAAGGAACCGGCGCTGAAAGAAAAGCCGATGTCCAAGACTGCAGAACATATCCAGCCGCCGAAAAAGAAAAAATCGAGAACGAAAGCGAGGTAAGCAGCATGAGCAATTTTGACGATCTGTTTGAATCTCAGCCCCAGCCGGAGCAGGAGGATCGCCCCTTTGACAAGGATGCCTGGGCAGAGAAAAAGCTGGAGGAAAGGCAGGAGGTCTATGAGCTTGCGGACAAAACCACCGAGGAGGTCAGCGCGGACGGTGACAAGTACAGAAACTTTCTGGATGTGAAAAGCCGCCTGATTCACTACTCGGCTACCAACGCCCTGCTGGTGCTGGCGCAGAAGCCGCTGGCCACGCAGCTCAAAGATTTCAACGCCTGGAAAAAAGACGGTGTGTCCATCCGGCGAGGAGAAAACCACATCAAGATTCTGGAGGCTGGCGACAACTATGAGCGCGGCGACGGGAGCATCGGAACGAGCTGGAACGTGAAGCACGTTTTCGATGTTTCCCAGACCACCTCCATAATCAAGACCCCAGCCTCCGTCAATGTGGACGACCGTCAGCTTCTGAAGGCGCTGATCCACAAGTCTCCCGTTCCCATCCAGGGCGTTGACGAACTGCCGCGCGGCATGGGTGCATATTACGACAATGAGCAGAAGATCATCTTCGTGCGGCGGGGCATGGAGGCGCATGATATTTTCCGCAGTCTCTCCAAGGAACTGGCCCATGCGGAGTTGGCGCTCTCATCCCCGGAATACAGCCGAGAAAGCGCTGGCTTCGCCGCCTACAGCGTCTCCTATGTGGTCTGCAAGCGCTATGGCGTGGATGTGAGCGGCTATGACTTCTCCGCTCTGCCGGACAGCATCCGGGATGCCGACCCGCAGACTGTCCGTGCTGCGCTGAGTGAGATCGGTGAGACGGCCAAGGACATCACCGGACGGATGAACCGGGCGCTGGAGCAGGTCAAGGCTCCGCGTATGAAAGAACAGGAGCGTTGAGATGGCAAAGGAAGAAAAGCGCATTCTTGCCCTCGACCCCTATGAGCACGGCGTGGTCATCAACGCCCTCAACGATATGCGCAACGATTTGATCGGAGAGGATCGCCCCACGGATATTGTGGACGAGATCCTCCTGAAAACCATCGACGCGCCGACCAAGAAGGTCAGGAGCCGGGATGAAGCAAGATAAGCGGGCCGTCCGTATCCTCTGCCTGTTGGGGATCGTCCCTGCCGTCTGGCTGGGGCTTCTGATCGCGCCCGCTGCATCCGGCGGCCTGCCGGAGATCTTCGCCCGGTTTACGGAAGCAATGAATGACCCGACCCATATCGAGCTCTGCGAGGACAGCTTCAAAACTGTCCTCCTTTTTCTGTTCGCCTATGGGATGTGCCTCGGCATTTATTTCTCCACCCGGCGTAACTACCGGCGCGGGGAGGAACACGGCTCAGCCAAATGGGGCGACGCCAAAGCTATTGACAAGAAGTACCGGGCCAAAAAGCCGGAGGCCAACAAGCTCTTTACCCAAAGCGTGGGCATGGGGCTGGACGGCAGAAAGCACCGCCGCAACCTCAACACCATGGTCGTGGGCGGCAGCGGTGCGGGCAAAACCCGCTTTTACGCCAAACCCAATCTCTGCCAGGCCAACACCAGCTTTGTTGTCCTCGACCCGAAGGGCGAGCTGGTCAGGGATACCGGTTATCTGCTGGAGCAGAAGGGCTATGAAGTGCGGGTGCTGGATCTGCTGAACATGGAGCGCAGCCACTGTTATAACCCCTTCATCTATCTCCGGGACGATAACGATGTGCAGCGTCTGGTGACCAACCTCTTTAAGAGCACGACCCCCAAGGGTACGGCTGGGCCGGTTATGGCGACAAAGCCTATGTGTCCCATGTGCTGCGGTATTATCCCCTGGGGCGCATTTTCTTCGGTGAAGGCAATCAGGCTATCGTAGAAGTGGCGCAGTCGCAGATCGGAAACGAAGGCGGCCTTATCTACTGTGAATGGTATGGGTATCCGTACCGTGTGGCCTGGTGTGCAATATTTGTGTCTTGGTGCGCAGATCAATGCGGTTTTCTGGATGCCGGCGTGTTGCCCCGTATGGAGGGCGTCCGCCCTTATGTGGATTGGTTCCAGGAACGCGGCCAGTGGCAGGCTCGAAGCTATGAGCCCATGGCGGGAGATATTATCTTCCTCGATTGGGAAAGCGACGGCCTGGCCGATCATGTGGGCATCGTCGAGCGCGTGGAAGGTGGCGTCATCTACACCGTGGAGGGCAACGCAGACGACCGGTGTATCGAAAACCACTATTTTCTTGACTCCGCGCCCGTTTACGGTTTCGGTCTGCCCACATACTAAAAACGGGAGAGCCAGCGGCTCACACCTCTGGCTCTCTTAACTTTATTAGATTGTCCGCCAAATCTGAAACGATCCGAAGCTCGCGGTCATTTAACTGATCCAGCTTTGTATCGGTTTGTCTACGAGCGGTTGTCCTCTTTGCGTCCTTCTTGGGAAATACATATTGGTCCAAAGAAATTTCAAACTTTTGTGCAAGCCAGAATAGTAGTTCTGCACTGGGAAACTGACCTTCGTTTTCCACCGATGTAATATGCCTGTCGGAATAGTTGCTTTCCTCTGCAAGTTGTTCTCTTGTGAGCTTTTGCGCCATTCGTGCCTTTTTGATTACCTGCCCGATAGGGGTAAAATCGAAATCAAAGTTCGGTATCTTTCTGTCCATAAGATCACCACCGTCAATGTGAAATCTTATGTCTATTTAACAGAAGTATAAACTCTTATAAAAGGAGATTGTAGTTCGATATAAATGAAATGTTGATTCCTGTTGTTCTTCATTATATCAGCTTGTCTAAAGGAAGCTAATCATTCAGCCTTAGCCGAGCAGAATAAAGGCGCAGCTCCCGCCAAGGGAGAGCCGCGCCTGGAAACTACACCGAGAACATCCTATCTGGAAGATCACTTTCGATATTCTATGTACCGTTTAGCGGTCTGAGGAAAACCCTTTTCACACAGTACGGAATAGGTAGTCACCCTCACATCCACCGTTGTAAGGATCTCGTGGTTTTCTGTCAGTTTGATAAAAACTTCATCTGCTATGTTGTAGGCAGCAGTCATGGAGATCGTTTCCCCCGATACTTCCTGATTCGCGTTCAGAATGCTATTGACGATTTTGGCGTCATCGTACAGGGTAGTGTTTCCGTTCCTCTTTGTAATTTTCATACTGTGACCCTCCGATGGTCTCAATCATACTCACGCCAGAAGTCCAGAATGGCCGCTTCGTACTTCTCCCTTTCCACGAAGTAGCTCATGCCGTGGTCAGCTCCGGGAACGATCAGCAGCCGCTTGGGTCCTGCGCAGGCTTTGTAGTTTTTATAGGTCATCTCCACAGGAACAAAGTGATCATCAGTTCCGTGAATCAGCATAACTGGAATCGTGCTACTTTGTAGTGCCTCGACCGTTGAATACTCATCCGAGCCCATCTGGATCTTCTGCTTGAGCAGCTCATCCGCGATTGCGCCGCGCAAGCCAAACGCGATATGGAGATTGTTGTTGGCCACATGTTTCCAGATCGCATGGGGAGATGTGAAACCGCAGTCGGCAATGATCCCGTGGACATTGGATGGGAGGTCAAGCCCGGCTGCCATGAGTACGGTCGCAGCTCCCATAGATACGCCGCACAGGTAAATCGGCAGATCTGTTCCGAAGCGAGCGTTGACCCAACGGATCCAGTCAAGGCAGTCAAAGCGTTCAATCAGCCCGAAGCTGATCGTGTCCCCGCCGCTGTTGTTGGTTCCACGCTGTTCCACATAAAGAACATTACAGTGATTTTGTTCCCATGCCTCGGAAACAAGGCCAAAGGTCTGATGCCAGGAAGCGCGCCAGCCATGGACGGCAAGGATGATGCGTTCGGGATTCTCGCAGGGGATCCAGTGCCCGACCAGCGTCTCGCCGTCGTGGGCAATGATCTCTACGGTTTCATTTGGCTTGGCGGCAAGCCGCTTCCCTGATGTTGCCAAGGCTCGGGCAAACTCCGTATTGCCCATGGAACCGGAGACCTTCTTCTCGGCCAGCTTCATCAGCCTCGGTTCTTCCCGATCCAGCGCCATTTTCAGGAGATATTTCGTCGTGACATATGCCGAGAGCGATGCCATGACGGCGCTTCCGGCCACAATACCGCCAAACTTATAAAGGTTATTTGCAGACGTCTTCATGCTCCCTCCATTCCGAAACAAGGGTCATCAGCGCTTGTCCTCGGCTGGTGCGTCTTTCCCGCTCGCGTGCCACAGTTCCGCGGCTACAGGCGCCCAAGCCTTGGCGGCGTCAACGCATTTTCCGCAGTACTCGCTGGCGGCCTCCGGCGCCATGATGTCCGTAGACTTGGCTCCGGATTTCTCGACCATAACGGTCAGACGGCCAGGATTGTCCAGCACTGGGCAGGGACGCAGCAGATTCTTATTGAACGGCTGATTGACGCGATACTGCTGGAACAGCGGATTTTTATAGGACTGCAGCAGCGTATCCGTGCGGATGTTAGCGTCGGAATAGTGCATGAAGGCGCAGGGCTCAATATCGCCGCCCGCGTTGATATGGATGTAGCACTTGCCGCCGGCAATACATCCGCCGACATATTCACCGTCATTCCAGAAATCCATGGTGAACAGAGGCTTGGTTTTGCGGAAGTTCCGAATCTGGTAGTACATATACTTGCGCTGCTCGGCGGTGGCCATCAGTTCGGGCACGGCATCCTTGCCAATGGGCATATAGGTGAAGAGCCAGCAGAATTTTGCGCCCCAGTTGATCATGGCGTCGATATATTCCTCGCTGCCGATGAACTCCGCATTCTTGCGCGTGTAACAGCAGGAGATGCCGAACAGAAGCTTGTACTTGCGCAGCAGCTCCATGGCGCGCTGGGTCGCCGCGAAGGTGCCCTTGCCGCGACGGAAGTCCGTGTCCTCCTCGAAGCCCTCGACGCTGATCGCGGGGACGAAGTTTTTAACGCGGGCGATTTCTTTGCAGAAATCCTCATCAATCAGCGTTCCATTGGTGAAGCTGGTGAAGAACGCCTCGGGATGGCGCTCGCAAAGGGTGATGATGTCCTTCTTGCGGACCAGAGGCTCACCGCCAGAGTAGAGGAAAACATAAGTGCCAAGCGCCTCGGCCTGTTCAATGATGTTATCCAGTTCCTCAAGCGTAAGATTGAGAGAGTGACCGTACTCCGCCGCCCAACAACCGGTGCATTTCAGGTTGCAGGCCGAGGTCAGATCCATCAGAATGGCCCAAGGCACGTTGCAGTCGTTCTCCTCCCGCACCTTGGCGCGCGTGGCGGCAGAGGTCAGCATGGAGTTGACGGCCAGGCCTTCGTACAGTGCACGAAGCTGAGCAGGATCAATATCCTCAAACAGACTCAGAGCCAGCTTCCGCATACCGTTTTCCGGGTCGGCAAAGCTCTTGCGGATGCTGTTGATATGTACGGAAAGGGTGCCGTTGGAATCCAGCTTCTCTACCTTGTCCAGCACCTTGGGGATGTTGGCTTCGGGATTCTTCCCAATGTAATCCCATGCGGCCATAGCGGCGTCATGCTTGATTTTGTCGGAAATGTTCATTGCTTTCGCCCCTTTATTTCTTTGTGCCATCAGCATAATGCGGTGCGAGAGAATTCAACATGGGCAACTCCCTTTTTTGTTCTGAAATTGGGCAACCGGGCTCTAATGTGCATAAATCTATCAAAGGCGGGATTAAGCCAAAAAAAGCGATCAAATCTGTGGATTTGCATAAAAAGCGAACGACAGGAGAGCTTTGCTTGTTCATGGAATCATCCCTTAACGGTACAATAGGATAGCAATAACATTTCGTAAGGGGGGGGATAAGCCGAATGAAACAAAACAACATCCTGTTTCCGGCCTCCGCAGGGAAAAGGATAGGACTCATTACCGCTTCAGTTGCCGTGGCAGGGCTGCTGGTTGCATACGAAAAAGCAATGGTTGAGCTCGGTCATTTCACCCTGATCGATTGGATCGGTTAAAGCGATGAAAAAGAAAACAAAAACTGAGGAATTGCCCGCTCCGGAGCATCCCCATCTATCTCCAAGCGCCGAGTTTGGTCTGACTCAGGCGCAGGTGGAGGCGCAGAAGGACGCGGGCCTCATCAACACCGCCGTACAGTCCAGCGCAAGAAGCGTCTCCACGATCGTCAAAGAGAACCTGTTCACATACTTCAATTTGGTATTTCTGATTTTGGCCGCGTTGGTCGTTGCCGCAGGATCCCTGCGCAGTCTGACATTTCTCCCCGTGGTGATCGTCAACACGCTGATCGGGATCGTTCAGGAGCTGCGCGCCAAAAAGGAGCTTGATAAGCTGACGCTGCTGAATGCTCCGAGGGCAATGGTCGTTCGGGAAGGGAAAGTGCGGGAAGTTCCGGCTGAGGAACTGGTACAGGACGATGTGGTGGAGTTTCACGCTGGCGATCAGATCTGTGCCGATGCGATCCTTCTTACCGGCAACTGTAGTACCAATGAAGCCCTGTTGACCGGTGAGGAAGACGAGGTCAGCAAAGCAGCGGGCGATGAGTTGCGCTCCGGCAGTTTTCTGGTATCCGGAACTTGCCGTGCGAGGTTAGAGCATGTCGGCGCGGATTCTTATGCCGCCCGTCTGAGCGCCCAGGCAACAGCTATGGACAAAAAGGAACAGTCAGAAATGCTGCGGGTATTGGATAAGCTGGTTGCTGTAATCGGCATTGCCATCATCCCGATCGGCGGTCTTCTGTTCTGGCAGCAATATGTCCAGGCGGGTGCCGGTTTTCGTGACAGCATCGTTTCCATGGTTGCGGCCATCGTAGGGATGATCCCGGAGGGCCTGTATCTTTTGACAAGCGTGGCACTGGCGGTGAGCGTGATCCGTCTTTCCCAACAAAAGGTGCTGGTCCACAACATGAAGTGCATCGAAACGCTCGCCCGTGTGGATGTGCTCTGCGTCGATAAGACCGGAACCATTACAGAGCCGGATATGCATGTCAGCGCCATGATCCCGCTGCCTGGACACGATCCGCGAACCATGCCAAACTTAAAGAGCCTGATCAGCGATTTTGCCGCTGCCCAAAATGCGGATAACCTGACGATGCAGGCCATCAAGCAGAGTTTTATCACACCCTCAAAAGAAGCAGCAACGTCGATTTTGCCGTTTTCTCCGGCGTGGAAGTATTCCGCTGTCTCCTTTGGCAAGCGGCACTATGTGCTCGGCGCACCCGAGCTCATCCTGCGCGATGAATACGATCAGGTTAAGAATCTGGTGGAGAATTACAGTGCGGATGGCAACCGCGTGCTGCTCTTCGCCTGCTGCGAAGATAGGCCCACCGGGGAACCGATCAGCGGATCAGTCACCGCGCTTGCCCTGCTCCTGCTGTCAAATCCGATCCGAAAGGACGCGCGAGAGACCTTCCGATACTTTGCTGAACAGGGCGTACAAATCAAGGTGATCTCCGGCGATAACCCCGTCACAGTCTCGCAGATCGCGCGTGAGGCTGGTATCGAGGGGGCCGAACGCTTTGTGGATGCCTCCACACTTTCAGAAGACGATCTGGTCATCGCGCTGGAGAGCAACACGGTCTTTGGCCGTGTCACGCCGGAACAGAAACGCCTGTTTGTGCAGGTAATGAAAAAAGCCGGTCACACAGTCGGTATGACTGGTGACGGCGTCAACGATATTCTTGCCCTGAAAGATGCGGACTGCTCGGTGGCTATGGCCTCCGGCTGTGAGGCCGCCTCGCAGGTCTCGCAGCTGGTGCTGCTGGAGAACGATTTTGCCCGTATGCCCTCGGTGGTGGCTGAGGGGCGACGCGTGGTCAACAACATTCAACGTTCTGCCAGCCTGTTCCTGGTAAAAAACATTTTCTCCCTTTTGATGGCGGTCTTTTCCGTCTGCTTCCATTTGAGCTATCCGCTGGAGCCGGCGCAGGTTTCCCTGATCAGCAACTTTACCATCGGCTTTCCGGCCTTTTTCCTGGCGCTCCAGCCGGAGAACCGACGGATCGAGGGCAAGTTCCTCCGCAATGTGCTGCTAAAGGCATTTCCGGCGGGAATCACAGATTTTGTCGTTGTGGGTGCGCTTGTTGTTTTCGGGCGAGTCTTCGACGTGAACGCGGATGAGATCGCGACGGCTTGCACCATGTTGCTGGCCATCGTCGGTTTTATGATCCTCTATCGGATCTCCGCGCCGCTGGATTGGAGTCGCTGGCTGATCTGGGGCGCCTCCGTAATCGGGCTGTTGGGGAGCAGCATATACCTGGGTGATCTGTTTGGAATCGAGCACATGAATATCCGTTGCGTGATGCTTTTCGTGGTCTTCGCCATCGCCACGGAGCCGCTTCTCCGCTATGGGATCCTGATGACTGAGACGCTGGGGGCGAAAGCAGCCACGCCGAAAAAGCCCAGGCGGGCAAGGAGGAAAGCCAAATGACAACTGCAAATAGAATTACTCTTTTCCGTGTGATCCTGATCCCAGTATTTCTGATTCTTCTGTATACCGGAGCCAAGTGGGCCGCTCTGGCGGTCTATATCGTGGCCTGCATCAGCGACACGGTGGACGGGTATATCGCCAGGCACTACAACCAGGTGACGGATTTTGGCAAGTTTATGGATCCGCTTGCCGACAAAATCCTGGTGCTCTCCGCTATGTGCTGGTTCATCGAGGTAGGGCAAATGCACGGATGGCTGGTCGCGATCGTGCTGTTTCGTGAATTCGGCGTTTCCGGCCTGCGTCTGATTGCGGTTGAGCGAGGGCGTGTCATTGCCGCCGCTTGGTCCGGCAAGATCAAAACGACTGTCACAATGGTGGGCATCATCGCCATGTTGGCCTTTTCGGACTACCAGACCCTGGATGCGGTCTGTGAACTGTTGATCCTGCTCACGACCGTCTGGTCTGGTGCAGAGTATTTCTGGAAAAATCGGGATGTGTTTTCCGCTTAAACAATAAAGAAGACGCGGAGGGTCTACCTCCGCGTCTTCATAATATTTGGATTCATCTATTGGTGTTGGTGCTCTTGATCCTTTTTTATAGCAACTTGCGGGATAAACTGTTCGGCAATCTTCCTCGCGTTTTCTCTGCGGGAGCGGAAGAAACCGATGAGTGCGAAGGTCAAGGCGCCGATGAGGTTGACAAACAGGTCCTCCATGGTATCAAAGAGCCCAATATCCAGATACCCGCCGAGGCCGAGGCTCTCTCCGTTGACGGAGACATCGGTGATGTTGTCCAGGAGGATTGGAATGTTGCTGTTTGTTGGGTCCAGCATGACGCTGGAAAAGCTGGTGATTACGGTATCCTTCTGCATATCCATACCCAGCAACCTGTCCATGGAGAACTCGAAGAATTCCCACAGAACACCGATGGTCATGGAAAAACAGAAAGCAACAAGTGCGAGGAACGCCGGTGAAAGGTGAAAATGTGTGGTGTCCTCCCGATTGAGGATATCAACCAGCGAATACCCGATGGCAGCACAGAGAAAGCCCCAAACCGTATGCGTCACAGTATCCCAATGGGGAAAACGGACGTAAAAGCACGCAAGCTCACCCAGGATCTCACAGGCAAAAATATGAACAAGGATCAGAATTTGAAAACCCGAAGGGAACGCAATGCCCAGGCCCTTCTGCAAAAGGGAGGGAAGCAGAAACAGAAACAACACCAGAATGCAGATAAAGACGTTTTCATATTCGCCCTGCACGGCGGAGTAAACCATGGCCGCCAAAACCAGCAGCCGCAGGAGCAGCCAAGTGACAAAAGCTGCCCGGTTGTTCTTCCATTGCCAGCGGAGGCTGTCCTCCGCAGCTTTGCGTGTGGCTTCCATGCTCATACAACCTTTCTTTTGTTATCTGCTTTGAAAAACGATGAATTTTTACATCCCGGCAGCGGCCGGGATCTTTACAGCACCGCGCTCACAGCGATTCCCCCAGGAGTCGATCAACTGCCCATCCCGATAGACGCAAATGATCTCGCAGTTGTTGGAGCAACGGCCGCAGCTGGCCTCTCGCGTCACGAATTCCATGCTGCCAATGTTGAAATCAAAACTCTTGCGGTTGGTGCCGCGCCGGGCCAGGATGGCCGAACCCATGGCGCCCATCAAGTGTCCGTTTTCATCCACGGTCACAGGGCAGTGAAGCATATCCTCAAAGGCTTTGACCACGCCCGCGTTTTTGCTTACGCCGCCTTGGAATACCACCGGGGTGGCGATCTTTTTCCCCTTACCTACATTGTTGAGATAATTGGCCGCAACTGCGTTGCAGACGCCTGCGATAATATCCTCCCGCGGATGTCCCATCTGGATTTTGTGTACGAGATCGGACTCCGCAAATACGGTGCAGCGGGCAGCGATGGGGGTGGGATGCATGGACTGCAGCGCGTATTTTCCGATGTCCTCCACTTCAATACCGAGGCGGCGCGCCTGACTGGAGAGAAAAGCGCCGGTTCCGGCAGCGCATAGAGTATTCATCGCATAGTCCACAGCTACGCCGTTTTCCACCAGAATGATCTTGGAGTCCTGACCACCGATCTCAAGGATCGTGCGCACATCCGGGTGAAAGGTGGTAGTGCCGACCGCATGGGCGGTGATCTCGTTCTTGACTATGGTTGCGCCCACAACGGTCCCTACCAGGCGCCGCGCGCTGCCGGTCGTACCGGTTCCCACAATGTCATAGCGTTCTTTATCAAACTGCTCCTCCAACAGGCCCACCAGCTTTTTCACCGCGCCGATGGGATTGCCCTCTGTCCAGATGTAAGCACTGGCAAGGATAGTATTATCGCAGTCGATGATGACGCCCTTTGTTGAGATCGAACCGACGTCGATCCCCATAAACGCCTGTTCTCTTTTCATACGGCAACCTTCTTTCGCATTTCAATCATATCGTAAAAGGCTTCCAAGCGCGTCATCAGTCCAACATCGCTTGTCTGTGAATCGTAGGTAAGGTATAGCACCGGAACCTTATAGTCGGCGGAAATATTTTGCAGCACGGGCATGATATCGATCTCCGGCGTGCAGTTTGCGGATTTGATATGCAGAATGCCGTCAAATCCGTCTGCGGCATAGCTCTGAGCCGACCAGAGATCGGAAATGGAGTTGGCACCCATGTTGTAGGTGAGGCGATCCGCAACCGACACATGCAGATTCTTATCCCCTGTGTAGTGCAGCATCCGATTGGTCAGATTGGTCCACCGCCAGACCTCCACGCCCATATCTGCCAACTTCTGCTCAACCTCAAGATTGGAGAAGGGATCCAGCGCAGTATAGAAATCTCCGACAATACCGACGCGAAGAGGATACTCCGGTTTTTCCAGCGGTGTCTCTGCAAAGGTCAGCTTTGCCGTTCGATAGGCAGCTTCGATGTCCAGAAGGTTCTGCGCCATGTACATGGAGGTCAAAAATGTTCTATAAGCGCGCCGGTAGGTTCCACTGGGATCGAAGCCGCAGTTTTGATAATAGATTGCCGTAATCTCATCCAGATGCTCCGTCATTCGGATTCCCTCAGCAAAGGCTTTTGTCACTTTGGCCATGTTTGCTTTCGGATTGATGGCCTTGGCTGCGCGAAGGAGGTCCTTTTTCTTCCCTGTATCGTAAAGCGCCAGATTGACAAAATCGAATTCATAGCCGAGATCCCGAAGAATCTGCTCCTGTAGTTCCGCGTAATAGCTCAGACGGCAAATACCGTAAACCATGACGAGGGTATCCGCCCCGGCTTCCAACGCTTCGATCATACTGCCAAGAGTCGTCTTAAAGGGCGTGCATACAAAATCCGGACTGTTTTTTGCGCCCAGCTCTTCAGAACGCTTTGTTAGAGGCGGCGGGAGAATACAGGTGCTTTCAAATCCCTGCTCGACCACATATTTCATGCCACAATTGTATTCTCCATAGCGCGGCAGTGCGATTTTTCGGCTCTGATTCATACCATTTCTCCTTCTTTGAAGCGGATAATATCGATGAAGGATTCCAGTCTTGTCTCCACGCCCGCTGTCCCGCTTTGAGCATCCAGTACCAGATTGAGGATTGGCACATCCTTGATCCTCCGTGTCAGCAGTTCGTTGACCATGGAGTCTGGGCCGCAGGGGAAGGCACTGAGGAGGATGACTCCGTCCACTTTCTCCTTTTGCTGAAAAACGCTCCCGATCAGTTCCCGGCTCATCAGCCAGCGGCAGGTTGGCGAAAAGTCCTTCTCTGCCTGTAGAGCCGCGCTGCGGTTGGTGATGTCCGCTCGCAGGGGCACAACACCGATCCGCTCCAGATAATCGGTGATCGGCTTACCGATATAGCGATCTTCGACCACATAGCTGTGGCCGACGATCAAAATCTTCATACCTGGCTTTTTATACGCTTCCTCCTGCGCTTGCACACGTGCTTTCCATTCCTTTGCGTCCGCTTTAACGGCGGCTTCATAAGCGCGCCTGGCTTCTTTGACGCTGAACCCGAGGGACTGTCCAAGCTGTGCGTATGCCTCCGCCTCCGTACATTTTTTGCGGACGTCCACATTACAGGAGATGAACTTCTGATCGCAGGCCCGAAAGATATTTCGGGTCTGATCGTATATCCCCTCAAAGCGCGTACAGAAGGCCTCCTGGCGCCCGAGGTTGCTATAGCGAGGAATAAATATGTAGTCGCATTTCCCGATCAGAGTCTGCACATGCCCCAGATAGATTTTGGCGCTCAGACAGGTCTCATCAATGGCAAGAGCGGCCCCGCTCTCCAGGATTTCCCGATTGGTAGGCGGACTGACCATGATCGTAACGCCGAGCGTCTCAAAATACGTTTTCCAAAGCGTCTCGAAACGGTGATAGAGGAGTGCGCGCGGAATACCGATGGTTGGGCACTTATCTTTCTGATTGTCCATACTGTACTTCCTCCCATGCGATCAGCGCCGCGCCGAGCGCCCCGCAAATCTGCGCTTGCTGGGGAACATATATTTCTGCATTCAGTGCTTCCTCCAGAGCTTTTACAACCCCGCGGTTCTTCGCCACTCCGCCGCTCATGATGTACGGCGCCTCGCCATGGATTCGGCGCACCAGAGAAGCTGTTTTATTTGCAACAGCTTGATTCAGTCCGTGGATGATATCCGCCGTTTCGGTGTTTGCTGCCACCAGGGAGACAACCTCGGATTCGGCAAACACGGTGCACATGCTGGAGATCGTCACGTCCTTTTTCCACCGCAGGCCCAACTCGCTCATCTCGTCGAGACTCAGCTGCAGCGTGCGGGCCATGTTTTCCAAAAAACGCCCCGTTCCCGCAGCGCATTTATCGTTCATCACAAAGTTCGTGACATTCCCATTCCCATCAAGGCAGATGACCTTGGAGTCCTGACCTCCGATGTCAATGACGGTACGTGCACGGGGGTACAGATGATGCGCTCCCTTGGCATGGCAGGTGATATCTGACATTTCTCTGGTCTCTCCACAAAATTTCTATTTCATTTTTCTGCTGCTCTTAGTCTATAGAAAAAGCAGGGATTGTGGGATGGGCAGGCTTGATTTTGTGGCAAAAAATCGAACACAGCCCCTCGATTGCATGAAAAGGGGGCTGCCTTTTTAGACAGCCCCAACTATGTTGATGTTGAATGAGATCAGATCACGTGGTATTCCTTCAGCAGTTTTTCCACATCGGTTCCTTTGATGAAGTCAAGCGCTTTGCCAACGGCAATCTTTTCCTTGAAGCCAAGCTTCATCTCGGTGAGAGGCTTGCCATCCCGCATGCTGATCGTTGCCTTCAGAAGATCACGGACATCGTAGATGCTGCCCCAGACCTCCGGGACGCCGCGGTCCACATTCATGAGGGTGTAGACCGCCACCATAGCCGTGCGCATGGAATACTCCGTGGTGAATACGGTATCTCTCGGAACCTCCGCGAAATTACCGAGGAAGGCGAAGTTCACTGCACCTTCCGGTACGACTTCAGGTCTGTCGCCTGCGGCGCGCGGCATGAAATACGCGCTGGCGAACGGCATCATAACGGGGATCGTCCTTGCGCTGTTGGAAGCCAGCTCCTCGATCTGATTCACAGGAACACCAAGATGATACAGCCACTCCATACAGATCTCTTTGCCGGTGCAATCGCGCATGTTCTTCTTGACGTAATCGCCGGGACGATCAGTGAACAGCCCATAGAGCCACACGAGGCACTGATCCTTCGGCTGGGAATGGAACTGCGGCTGGCGGTTAATCGTCCAGCTCAGAAGCCAGCCGGAATCTCTGGCGGTCACGATGCCGCCTGTGACGACCTTGCCCGACAGGGGATCGCGCTGGCAGATATTTTTGATATAGGGCAGGATTTTGTCATCCAGCGTGTTGACGGTAACGCCCATCCAGTTGCACTCTTCCGGATTGCCATAGAACTTCTCCGGGTGACCGAAGGAGGGATCCTGCGCGGCGATCTTGCGCCACAGATCGAAGGACCCGCCGGGACGGATCTCCTTGATGTACTCGCAGGTCTTGTCCTGCCCGCCGATGGAGGAGTTCTCCACGTTGCTGCCGTTCGTGATGAAAAGATAGTCACTTTCGGTCAGATCCAGGAACTCCTGGCGGCCGTCCACGAGGAGCTCCACACGCTTTGCGACCTTTCTCCCATCGTGGATATCAAAGCGGACGTCCATGACCTGGGTGTTGAAATGGAACTGCGCACCATGGCTCTCCAGATACTTGACCATGGGGAGGATCATGGACTCATACTGGTTGTACTTCGTGAAACGCAGCGCCCGCAGATCAGGCAGACCGTCGATATGGTGGATGAAGCGCTGCATGTAACGCTTCATTTCCAGAGCGCTGTTGCAGTCGTAGAACGCGAACATCGTCCTCCAGTATGTCCAGAAGTTGCTGTTCAGCACCTCGGCATCCAGCACATCCGTGATGCGCTTTTCCTCCAGCTCCTCATCCGGCGTAAAGATCAGGCGCGTCAGCTGCAGCGCGGCCTTATCGCTCAGGCAGAACTTCCCATCTGTGTGCGCGTTCTGGCCCCGCTTTTCCGTCACGCGGCAAAGCGAATAGTTGGGATCGGCCTTGTTCAGCCAGTAATACTCGTCGAGCACACTGACGCCCTCCGTCTCGATCGACGGGATCGAACGGAACAGATCCCACATCACCTCGAAATGGTTATCCATTTCTCTGCCGCCGCGCATGACGTAGCCAATCTCCGGATAGTTCCATCCGTCGCAGGCACCGCCGGCAATCGGGTCACGGTCGAAGAAGTGGATGTTCTTTCCGGGCATCTGTGCATCACGGACCAGGAAGCATCCGGCCGAGAGAGCGGCAAGCCCGGTCCCCACGAAATAGGCGGACTTGTGTTCGATCCCTTCCGGCTTCAACGGGCGGGCAAAGGCTTCATAATTTCCACTGGAATAGTACATGAGATTACCTCCTTTTGATTTTGTGCCCTCATCATACGCTGAAAAACGGAGGACTACCATAAGCAGGCAAGCACGGGTGATCAAGAATCCATCATCGAGAATAGAACTGAAAAGCTTTTTATCAAATCGGCTTCGTTGATGAAGAAGCGTCCATGCGGTGCTTCTCCAACGCGCGTTTTACGTCTCCCTCGATCAAAATGCTGAGTCTGGATACGATCTCTTCCGGATCCGTCTCCATATTCTGATGAATCCATTCGAGCATAAGGCCAACAAACCCATATTTATAGAAATCCGCGATAAAGGCCTTATCCTCTTCTCTCACGGCCATTCCCTGCGAACACTCTTCGATCACATTCATCAGCAGATCATACACGACACGATAGAGATATTGCTCGATCTGCTCACGGCTGACATGTCGATAGACGTTCAGGATGAATGGCTTGTTTTCTCGGGCTGCATAAAAGACGTTCAGAAATCCTTGCTCCCAGGTGCCATAGGTCTTGTTCCCTTCGATGGCCTTGCGGGCGTCCTCTTCGCATGACCACTCCACCAGGTCATAAATATCCTTGAAATGATAATAGAAGGTCATACGGTTGATGCCGCAATCCTCCGCGATATCATTGATCGTGATCTTCGTGATCGGCTTTTGAAGGAGCAGGTTCTTCAGGGACTGTTCCAACGCTCTTTTTGTTATTTGCGACATGGCGTTATCCTCCGCGGTAAAGATAATATAAGCAGCCCCTCCATTATTTGCGTGAGAGCATAACAGAGGGGCCAAAGGAAAGAGAGGGTGAACTGTGTTATTCTTTATAATGATCATCGGATGGCGAGATCAATCGAGGCTTCGATTGATTTCGCTGCCAAACGACAAGTTTGGCAGCGAATGAATCTTTAGATCATTCGCCCGATGCTCATTGCAATGAGTATATGGCAAAACAGCCCTGCTGTTTTGCTGCGCCGCAAAGCGGCGCGGCGAAAAGCCTTATGACTTTTCGCCATCATATAATCATTATAGGGAAGAGGTATCATCCAGAACCTCGTCTTCATATTCAACGGCAATTTTATCGGGGAACTGATGGTGAATGATTTTCACTGTCGTAAGCACTGTGGTCAAATTCAGAATGCCGTCCGCCAGCAGAGATATTCCGAGCAGCACCATAAGCGTGCGCACGCGCTCTGCCGTGCGGAAAACCAGCAGAATACCCACAACCACCGCTAGAATTGCCATGGACAGAACCAGCCACCACTGCTTGATGCCAAAGCTCCTTGCGTCGATGGCAATTTGGATCTTCAAAAGACCATCCGTTAAAAACGCGATCCCGATCGCAACGCAGATGGTGTCGATCACGTTATTCGGCTCCAGGATCACCATAATGCCAAGTGCGATCATTAAGATGCCAAAAGCCAGGTCGTACTGAAATGCAAGACGATAGAGATCCTTTGAAAGATACCCGATGATTTTGACCGCCCCAAAGACGATCAGGCAAACACCGGTGAATACGCCAAAGGCTGCAAGAGAAATGTCGGGATTCACGATAAGCATAATACCGAAGACACAAAGAGCCAAAGATATTACGATATATCCGATTTTAGCTACCCGCATGGGGGTCACAGAGCGCATGGAATCGCCCTCCTTGTCACATACTTTAGCGCTATCGTAGCGATAAAGGAGTGAAAAGACCACTGGCAAGGCGGCCAATTTGGAAAAAAGTCATACAATATTCGCCCAATGTTGAATTATTGAGCACAGGATGAAAGAGAGCATAATTCTTCGCCGATTCAGGTTCTCTGATTATTGAAGTCCAGGCTAAAGTCCCATACGCTCTTTTCAGCGCTTCACTCCCAGAGCGTTACCGCATTCCGTTCCAACTATGCGGGAAGGCAGCCGTCCGTTCTCTCTCGGGCGGCTGCCTTTTTGCAATTCTAACTTTATGGTATTTGCTTGCTTCTTCGGATCAATTCCTCTGTCGAGCCCTTGCGGAGCAGAAGGAGCCGGTGCATATCCTCAAGAATATCCTCCCGCATCCCATTGCTGATCCAGTCGATAATCAAACCAAAGCATTCACATTTATAGTAGCGGATGATGATTTCCCGATCCCGGCCGGACAGCTCGTCTTCTGGGAAGACCGTATCAACATAGGTTCGGACAGCCTGCTCACAAATGCGCCACAGGGCGCTGACGTAGGTGCTGCGGTTGTCCGAGTAATACAGGTGGGCGATCGCGCGCTTGTTCTCCATCACAAATTTCATCGCCGCCTGGATACAGCCGTCAAGGGAGTTAAGCGTCGGGTAATCCTGTACAATTCGATCCACCTGAATGGAGCAAATCTCTTCTACCAGCGCCGGCACGTCCTGATAATGATAATAAAACGTATTGCGGTTGATGCCGCAGCGATCCGTAATATCCTTGACTGTTATTTTGCTCAGGGCGCGCTCATTCAGGAGCTCAACAAAGGCTTCTCGTATCACCCTTTTTGTAATATTCATATTCGCCACAGAATATTTGCCCCCTTTGCTCAAATGATTTTATAGTTTAGCAGATTTTGGGGTGAATGGTCAACAATTTTAGTTTCTAAATCTACCAATATTGCACTTCTTTATTGCATAATAAATGTGGAACGGAGTGTGATATTAGTGGAATTTGGCCATCGCTTAAAGGAACTGCGGAAAAACGCAGGCCTTTCCCAAAAGCAATTGGGACAGCTGATCGGCGTAACAAAGTCGGTCATCAGCTTCTATGAGCTGCAGGATCGCTCACCCTCACCTCTTGTGTTGGTAAAGCTGTCAGGCGTGTTTCACGTTTCGACGGATTATCTTCTGGGACTGGATCGGAGAGAGACGATCGACCTCGCAGGATTGTCCGAGAAGGATGTTGCAATGCTGCAAGCCTTGGCGAAGCACCTGAGAGAGAAAAACCGATCAGCACTGTCGGAAACGTAAGACCCCAGATAACACCCCAGGATAACAGGTATGGCAGATTGGCCGTACCTGTTTCTTTTTTGGATAAAGCCGGCTGTTTGTTCAACTTTGCGCCATGGCCCCGGTTCTATCCATATCCGATCGCCCTCCCTTTTTTCATAATGGGTTCAAAGATCATTTGGGGAGGAAGGATCATGAGCAAGGAGTATATCATTACCTGCGAATCAACCGCAGACCTCACCGCCGCATCCGCAAAGGAAGCGGGGATTCCCGTTTTGCAGCAGTATTTTCGGATTGGTGAGGAGCACCTGGAAGACACCGCTGAGGAGCAGGCGGAGCGTTATCAGCGCTGCCTGGCCGCGCTCCGCCGCGGCGTCAGTCCGGTTGCAGTAAAAACCGGGTTTACACAATATCTGATCCTGTTTGCAGAGCTGGTCACGCAGTACGACGTGATACATATCGCGCCAAGCGGAGCCCTGTCGAGTTCATACAGTACGGCAACAGAGGTAGCAAACTTGCTCATGCAGGTCAATTCCGGTACGAGCATACAGGTTGTGGATTCTCTCTGTACCTCAGCTGGCTATGGCATGCTGGTGCAGGATGCCGCAGAGCAAAAACGGTGCGGTTTGTCCCGGGAAGGCATGATGAACTGGCTACAGAATAATCGAAGTCGGTATCATCATGTCCTGTTTACAGATAATCTTCGTACCCTGCGGCGAGAAGATTTTATGGAAAGATACCCGGTCAAAAGCCATGTGCTGGATCCGTTTACGCTCTTTTGCCTGAATGAAGCCGGGGAACTGACGTCTTTCAGCCGTGCACACAACGAGAAGAAAGCGGTTGAGCAGAGTATCTTTTATATTTCTCGCAGTTATGGGATGAAACATCCAGGACCGGGCAAATGTGTGGTCTACCATTGTGACAACAAGGGCGGTGCGGAGAGACTGCAAAATGCCATCGAGCTTTGCTTCCCGCATCTATCGGGAACAATTCCCATTCTGCCCATGGGCACTGTCGTCTCCTGCTGCTGTGGTACCGGAGCGGTGGCGGTCTCTTTTGCGGATGGGATAGGAGAATAATCAAACAAAAGAGCAGGGTTGCTCAAAAAGCAGACGAAAAAGGGAAATGCTTTGACTTTTAAACATCCACCTGGTTTGATCCGTTGAGGCTGCGGATGTTTGACGATACTATGGTTCTACACTTCCGTAAGGAGTGCGACGGATTCCGCAACTGTGCGGGGCAGGAAGGCCGTTACCATGGGCGGCCGCCCTGCTGATCGGTCATTTCTCATATGATCGGTACTGGTCAGCCAACTTCTGGATCCGCTCCATTCGGTTTTCCAATTCTGCCGATACAATGGCGCATTCATAGAGTTCTTTTTCCACTTCCTCATTGACGGGAAGCTCTTTTTTATAGCGGATCTTATGCTCGAGACTGGCCCAGAAGTCCATGGAGATGGTACGAAACTGCACCTCCACTTTCATCATCCGCTTTTCATCGTGCAGGAAAATGGGGATTTCCACGATCAGATGGAGGCTCCGATAGCCATTGGGCTTCGGATCTTCAATATAATCCTTCCGTTCCAGGAGCGTAATGTCATCCTGACGGATAAAAGCATCGGCCAGCATGTAGATGTCGGAAGTATAGGAGCAGATCACCCGAACGCCGGCCACATCATTGAGATTCTTTTCTATGCTTTCCACGGTAAACGGATAACCGCGGCGCTGCAGCTTTTCTACGATGCTCTCCGGTGATTTCAGCCTGGTTTTGATGGTTTCGATGGGATTACGGTCGTATTGGAGAGACAGCTCCTCATTGAGCACATTGAACTTAGCGGATACCTCCATCATTGCACAGCGATAGTAGGCCATGAGTTCTTTATAGGGCTTGGCGTATTTATGTACAATATCGGTTACCTCGCGTTTGGCAAGACGGGAGAGCAAAAACTGTTCCAACTGTTTGGATTCCCCAAATTCGCGCAGGGCCACGGTACCACCTCTTTCTTCGTGATGATATTTTAGCAGCATTACGCAAACAAGAGAACGGACAATCAGAAACAAATGCTTAACTTTCCTATCGTCCAAAACATGAATCTTGACAAGAACAGCAGTAGGGAGAAATCACCATGCATGTATTAATTCTCAGCAGTCGATGCACAGAGGAGCAACGGAACGCTTTGACCGTTCTTCGTGGATGCCTTGAAGCACACGGAGATGTCTGTGAAGCGCTGGACTGGCTCTCCTTCCTGGCGGATTCGGTTTCGCAAATCAACGCGCACTCCCGTAAGCTCGTCCGGCGGCACGTTCAGGAGCTGCTTACAGAAGGTTTTTCCGCCCTGAGCAAATCTGAGGCAGAAGCTCCTGAAAAGGGCGGCCTTCACAAGCTGGTCAATCTATGCGCGAAGGAGCTCGCTCGCTTCATCAGGGATGGGGAATATGAACTAGTCCTTTGCGCCGAGCCTGTCGCGTCGATGCTGCTGAGCAGAGCTTCGAGAGAAGTACCATTTCCCGCTGTTACCGTGTTGGTGGGAACGGATGACAACCTGCGCCGACAAAACGCTCTGAACCATGTCCTTTCCGCGGAATCTCTGTCGTCCGAGCCAGCGCTGGAGAAGACCCGCACGATACTGGAAAAGCTCGTGGAGGGGAAGCGTTCGCCCGCTGTAAAAAACGGTGCGCCTACCGTTCAAAGCAGTTTACGGCATCAAATTCTGAAAATGCCCACTGCCGTGTATGAGGCCAGCGGGATCGTCGTAAACGGGCGCAGGATAAAATCGCTTTTGTTTACAACAGATCTTGCCATCATTCGCAACTGCGATGCAGACGCCATTTTTGCCGTCTACCCTTTCACGCCCCAGCAGGCAATCAGCGAAGCGATCATCAAAGCGGCCTATGTACCAGTCTTCTGCGGCGTGGGCGGGGGAACGACCAAGGGCGTCCGGACCATCGGGCTTGCCAAGGATGCGGAGGGTCAGGGCGCAATGGGGATCGTGCTCAACGCGCCGATTTCCAACCCCAATCTCCGTGCTGTCTCAGCGGCTGTGGACATCCCGGTTGTGATTACAGTGGTCAATGAAGACACCAACATTGCCCGTCGTTTGGAGTCGGGCGCGGCTATCATCAATGTGGCAGGCGGTATAGATACCCCTGACATCGTGCGAAAAATCCGCACGCAATATCCGGATGTCCCTATTATTGCCACTGGCGGAGGCGGCGACGAGAGCATCTGTGAGACTATTCTGGCAGGAGCCAATGCGATAACGATCACGCCGCCGAGCACAAAAGATCTGTTTCGCGTTACGATGAGCAAGTATAGAGAGATGTAACAATGAAGCCGATCATTGATGCCAGATGGAAATGGATATGGGGCGCAGTATTGGCTTTCGCATGGACGAGCGTCGTCGTTCTTTTCGTGAAAAGTAACGGTAATCTGTCCGTTCAGGAGCTTCTCAATTATCAGCCGGAAAGCACATTGCTGGCCTTGTTGACCATGGCGGGTTTGTTCCTTTTGAAAAGTGTGGATTTTCTGATGCACTCCGGCGTTCTTTATGCGGCCAACGGCATCATGTTTCCGCTGCCAGTTGCCCTGCTGCTTAACACGCTCGGAGCCGCGATCATGGTTACGCCTACCTATTGGATTGGGCGAACTATGGGAGCGCCAGTGCTTCGGTATATCGCGGAAAAACATCCCAAAATAGAGAAAGTATCCGCTATCTCTTCTAAGCGGGAATGGCTTACAAGTCTTTTGCTCCGTGCCTGTGGGCTGCCATTGCTGCCGGTAGGATTGTACATGGGCGCTGTGAACAGCCGTTACTCTTCCTATCTGCTCGGTTCCCTTATCGGAATTTTTCCGCTGATGGCCGCTTACACCATCATGGGGACAGGCGTTGGTGACCTGTCTTCCCCTGTGTTTTGGTGGGCGCTGGCATTTAATATCCTCGTCTGCATAGCCGCGATTGTTATTCTATACTTCCTGCTTCGGAAGAAAAAGGACACGGAAGGAAAGTCTTTATGAATCTGTTTCTTACGCTCGCCTTTCTATTTTTTATCGGCTCTGTACTCGGCTGGGTTCTGGAACTGTTTTTTCGGAAATTCTTTTCCGGCTCAAACCCGGAACATAAGTGGATCAATCCCGGCTTTTGCACCGGCCCCTATCTGCCCATCTATGGTTTTGGCCTCTGTGCGCTGTATCTTCTGGCTCGTATCGGGGACGCAACCGGGCTCGACGACAGTTTGCAGGGGAAAGCCGTTTTGTTTGTCGGAATGGCTGTCAGCATGACGCTTATCGAATACATCGGCGGCTTAATGCTGCTCAAAGGAGCAAAGATCCGTCTTTGGGACTACAGCAACTGCTGGGGTAATATTCAGGGGCTGATTTGCCCGCTGTTTTCCATCTTTTGGGCGCTTCTCGGCGCCGGGTACTATTTCCTTGTGCACCCGCATATTCTCTCCGCGCTTTTCTGGCTTTCGGAGAATCTGGCTTTTTCTTTTGTGATTGGCTTGTTCTTCGGCGTGTTCCTTGTTGACATGGCATCGAGCGCCCATTGGGTCGCTCGCGTGAAGGCCTTTGCCGACGAGAACGGGGTGATTGTGAAGGTCGAGAATCTCAAGGCCCACATTCACGCCGCCCAGGAGCGGGCGTCGAAGCGCGTACATTTCTTCTTCGCCTTCCGCTCGGACCGTCCCCTGACAGAACATCTGAAGGAGGCCCAGGAGGCTGTTGAGAAAATACGCCGGAAACGCTCCGACCGAGCGGCCTGACGGTGATTTGCGTTTTGCCAAAAAAACAGATAAAACCCCGCTTTTGCTAAAAAATCGAATACAAGCGCCGGTTTTCTCAAGAATTGAGAGAACCGGCACTTCTGCATATGGAGGACGAAATACTTGCAAGATACAATAAAAACACATTGAGCGAGGAGGCTTTTCAATGAAAGAATACAAAAAAGTTGAGCACGCTATCAAAGCAGATCTTCGGGAGACAGAAAAGAAAGCTCAGCAGGACATGCACGAGCTGAAAAAGCAGGTAAAGGCAGAAGCCCGGGAAATTAAAAGGGTATCGGACGAAAAAGCTGAGGTTTTGAATGTGGAAAAGGAAATCCACAAGGAACGGCTCGAGGCCGAAAGAGAGCACCAGGCCTCCATCCGGCAAGCCAAAAAAGAAGTGGAAGCAGAGACAAAAGAGCTGAAAAGAATTCTTCAGCAGCAGGATAAAGCATAAATCACAGGAGGGGTAAAGATGTCTGCATCAACTACTATCAAAAGATTAGGACTGGAAAAAGCGTTTCAGTACCTCTATAAAGATCCGGAAAAGAATCTGCCGAAACTGATCGACTGGGCGGATAAATTCTCCAAGGGCGAATTCCCCAGCCAGCGGGCAGCCGTGCGCGCGGCTATCGAAGATCCTGACAATGCCTATTATCCTTTCGTGCGCCACTTGGTCAACGATGTGGATCCGGAGGTGTTGACCACCGTTGCTGTCAACTTTTTCATCAACGCCAATCTGATCGGTTGGGACAAGCAGGAGGAATTGCGGAATAAATATAACTGCAACATCCCCTGGGCGATTTTGCTGGATCCCACCTCTGCCTGCAACCTCCATTGCACCGGCTGCTGGGCAGCGGAGTACGGCAACAAGCTGAACCTGAGCTTTGATGAGATCGACGACATCATCCGCCAGGGCAAGGAAATGGGCGTGTATATGTACATCTACACCGGCGGCGAGCCGCTGGTCCGCAAGAAAGACATCATCAAGCTCTGCGAGAAGCATGACGACTGCATCTTCCTTTGCTTCACCAACGGCACCCTGATCGACGAGGCTTTTGCCGACGAAATGCTGCGGGTCAAGAACTTCGTTCCCGCCATTTCTCTGGAGGGTTTTGAGAAGGCCACGGATTCCAGGCGTGGCGATGGCGTTTTCATGAAGGTTGTCCAGGCCATGGAACTGCTGCACAGTCGGAAGCTCCTGTACGGCATCTCCTGCTGCTACACCAGCGCAAATTACGATTCTATCACCTCTGAGGAATACTACGATATGCTCATCCGCATGGGTGCCTACTTCGTTTGGTACTTCCACTACATGCCCGTCGGTAACGACGCCAGCCCCGAGCTCCTGCCCACGCCGGAGCAGCGGCAGACAGTCTATAACCGTATCCGCGACTACCGTACCCGCAAGCCGCTGTTCGCCATGGACTTCCAGAACGATGCTGAGTTTGTGGGCGGCTGCATTGCCGGGGGCCGCCGCTATATGCACATCAACGCCAATGGCGATGTGGACCCCTGCGTTTTCATCCACTATTCGGATTCCAACATCCGGGAGAAGACTCTGCTGGAAACCATGCGCTCTCCGCTGTTTCAGGCATACCATGACGGGCAACCCTTCAATGAGAACATGATGCAGCCCTGCCCGATGCTGGAGAATCCCGCCAAGCTGCGCGCCATGGTGGAAAAGACCGGAGCGAAGTCCACCGATATGCAGTCTCCGGAGACGGCGGATCATCTCTGCGCCAAGTGCGACAGCTATGCCGCCTGCTGGGCACCAAAAGCCGAGGAGATCTGGGAGGCAAGAAAAGAAGAAAAAGCCCGTCTCGCGGCGGGAGAGCAGTAAGCAGACCATCTTCACAGATGAGATCCGTTATGAGGAGTTGACACCATGGCAAAAAGTAATTTTACTTCCGAATCCGTCACCCGAGGACATCCTGATAAGCTCTGCGATCAGATCGCTGACAGCATACTCGATGAGGTGCTGCGACAGGACCCGGAATCCCATGTCGCCTGCGAAGTCACCTGCGCGACCGATCAGGTCCACATCTTTGGAGAGATCACATCCTCGGCACATGTTGACTATGAATCAATCGCAAGAATGGTGATCACTGAGGTAGGCTATACGCAGCCCGGCCACGGCTTTGACGCGGAGAGCTGCCGGGTGACGGTAGATCTGCACGAACAATCCCCGGACATTGCCCGCGGAGTGCGCCGCGTTTCCAAAAATGAGGAACTGGATGATGGTGCGGGAGATCAGGGCATGATGTTCGGATTTGCCTGCAAACAGACTGACTTCTATATGCCGCTTCCTATTGAGCTGGCCCATGCGCTCACGAAGCGCCTCGAACTTGTACGCAGGAATGGCGAGCTGCCTTTCCTGCTGCCGGACGGGAAGTCTCAGGTCACTGTTGAGTATGAAAACGATGTTCCCAAAAGAATCGGCGCTGTCGTCCTCTCTGCACAGCATGACAAAGACATTTCCACAAATGAGCTTCGCGACAGCATCCTTTCTCATGTGATTCTTCCGACGCTGCCTACTGCCATGATCGATCGCAACACACAGATTTTTATTAACCCCACGGGCCGCTTTGTGGAGGGCGGGCCTGCTGCAGATTCCGGTTTGACCGGTCGTAAGCTGATCGTGGATACCTACGGCGGCTATGCCCGCCACGGAGGAGGCGCCTTCTCCGGGAAGGATGCCTCCAAGGTAGACCGCAGCGGCGCGTACATGGCCCGGTATATGGCAAAAAATGTGGTTGCCGCAGGTCTGGCCGAAAAATGCGAGATCCAGCTGAGCTATGCCATCGGCCTTTCGGAGCCTACGTCCATCCTGGTGGATTGCTTTGGAACCGGAAGGCTGGATGATCAGATTATTCAAGCAATCCTGATTTCCCGGGTCGACCCACGACCCGCTGCTATCATTCGGCAGTTCGATCTGAAAAGTCCCAATTTCTCAAAGGTCTCCTGCTATGGGCACTTCGGCAGCAATGCGGCCGAAATGCCTTGGGAAAAAACCGATTTAGCAGAGATGCTGATTCGATGATTCAGACATTTGATTCAGATGACTCCACGTTCCAAACTGGATAAGGAGGACGAAGCATGATCGGTCAAATTCTGTCTATTGCCGCAGCTTCCGCCGCACTGGTATTTCTTCTGGTGTGGAACTCCAGGAAGAATAAGCACTAATAATGGAGAAGCAGCCGCAACAAGCTGCTTCTCTGCGTAAAAGGATGATTCCCATGAAAAAGCGTGTGTTCTCCGCTATCGTTCTTCTGTCTATCACGCTTCCCTGCATTCTGCTGTCAGAATACTCTCGCACAATTCTGTTCGCTGTGGCGGCATGTCTTTGCGCGTATGAGTGGGCGCATGAATTAGGCCGAAAAGGCATTGCCTGCGTGACTTGGGTTATGTACCTTTTCGTGACCGGCGAGGTCGCTCTCGTGCTGCTGCACGTCGATGGCGCTTCCCACCAAATCCTTTTCATCGGATGCATTTACTGCTGTTTGATCACAGGTATCTTTCTGAAGAACGTGTCCAGCCGCGGCGCGCTGTGCACCGCAGCAGGCCTGGCCTATCCCTGCACCTTGTTTGCCGCTGTTATGAAGATCGGTGTAAGTGAGATTTGGTTTGAGACGCTGACACTTGCCTGCCTCTCCACGTGGGTCTGCGACAGCTTTGCCATGTTTGGCGGACAGCGCTTTGGAAAGCATGCTGTTGCACCCCAAATTTCCCCCAACAAAACGGTTGAAGGTTGCCTGTGGGGAGCGGCCTCATCCCTTGTAACGGGCTTAATTATCTATTGCGTAAAACTGCTTCCCGACGTATCCCTTGCCGTATGTGTCCTGACTGCGTTTGTGGCTTCTACAATGGGCCAGATCGGGGATCTCGCAGAATCCTCTGTAAAAAGACTGCTGGTTATTAAAGATTTCAGCAATCTGATCCCCGGTCATGGCGGAATGATGGATCGTGCAGACAGCCTGCTGTTCTCAATTCCGACTGCCTATTTATGCCTTAATATTTTTGGACTTGCCTGAGAAAGAAAATGGATTATCAGCCGTATCTCTATTCTAAAAGAGCATTGCTCATTATCAACCCGGTCGCAGGACGGAAAGCGGTCAACACGCAGATCGCACCCATCATCCGCATTTTTATGGAAGCAGGCTATCTTGTTACGACTATGATTACCGCACGCAGAGGGGAAGCCAGTATTTTTGCGCGGCAATATGCCAAAGGCTATGATCTGCTCGTCTGTGCCGGAGGCGACGGAACCTTGCATGAAGTGATAAATGGCCTTGCCAATGCGGAAATCAGGATTCCGCTTGGATACATCCCCTGCGGAACAACGAATGATTTTGCAGTGTCCCACGGCATTTCTGCCGACATACTCAAGGCCGCGCGGCAGGCGGCTTATGGGAAAGAAACTGTTTATGACATCGGTTGTTTTGAAAACCAGTATTTCTCTTATGTGGCTCTGTTCGGTGCATTCTCCTGGATGGCATATACGACCGACCAAGATCTGAAAAACCGCATCGGGTATACCGCGTATCTGCTGGATGCCGCAAAGGATCTGAATCGGAATCAGCCTCACCACTTGAGGGTGACCGCCAACGGCGTGACCTATGAGGATGATTATATCTTCGGTGCAGTAAGCAATGCCAAAAAGCTGGCCGGTATTATTGAATTGCCGGAGGGGTTGGTGGATACCAACGACGGGCGCCTGGAGGTTTTTCTTGTAAAAGCCCCAAAGTCTCTGTTGGATTGGGATACCATATTGCGCGGTGTTGTCGCGCGGGATTTTAGCAGTCCTTTCTTTGAATTGACCCAGGCAGAAGAAATCTGGAT
>Ga0256407_10002287_pt1 | contig 37096 bp, 63 predicted proteins | sample RumenRJG_04DNA_FD_193489 | JGI IMG/M metagenome (GOLD analysis project Ga0256407, IMG submission 193489) | Bovine rumen microbial communities from Lethbridge, Alberta, Canada - RJG_04 | ecosystem: Host-associated > Mammals > Digestive system > Stomach > Rumen | place: Canada: Alberta... | reverse complement strand
TGGTAATTCTGGGTGAGGTATACCATTCTCGTCTGTACATAACCCTAAATAGTAGTTTATAGTATTCTATATGTTTTCATACTATTGTAGAGTTTTTAAAGATAACCCGTGACCTTCTGGATAGTCTACTTCGTCATATGGCCTACTTAGGCGTTCTGCATAGTAATCAAACGTATATCTTAAGTTTGCATTAGAGCACTTCCAATCATATAAATCTAACAAATAATTTACATAAGCAGGAGCCACTCCATTTTCCCATTCCTCGTCTTCAACATAAACACCAGTAACACTATTTCTAACCATTCCTAGTTCATCATAAATATAATGATGCCCATATATATTATCGTAGTGTTCGTTTAGTCGTTTTACAAACTCATTTAAATCCTATTCATATTGACCGTAGTTTATATCACGAACCCACTTACCAGTAGGAACACCATCTCTATTTACTTCCTAGAATACTTTTTGCCATCCTGGTTTTACCCAGCTAGAAAGAGAATTTACTTTCTAGAACTTTTCTAATATAGGAACACAAGTAGCCAACATTTCTTCCTGCGTCTTCTATTCTGCGTATTGAGTTAAATGAAATGCTATTTTTACAATAGGATTTCCTGATTGACCATAACTAGTAAACAAAGATGTAACAGATGTTATATCTCCATGAAACCAGTTCTTATGAAGCCAGTCGCGATATACAACTTTCATGTTTTCTTTCTATTCTTGGGGAATAGCAAGTCCTGTAAAGCTGTCTATCATGTTGTCAATCTCTCTTTCACCTATCATTTCTACAGCATGCTTCCAGAAATTTTCAATCACATTTAGCTGATTTAACACATCTTGACGATTAAGTCTTGTTGTAGGATTGAGCAATACAGATGCATCGTCCGGTATACTGGCTAGAATCGACCTATAAAAACCAATCTGGTGCTTATATATATCCTATATCTACTGAGGCGTTATATTTTCGTAAGGATTGTCTTTCTACTCCTAATTAATAAACCATGCATATAGATTATTATTAGACTGAGGAGCTCCCGTTGCTCTATTGATCACGCCTAACTATTCTGCAGCAGTTTCCAAAGCAATTTCGATAGCTTTTTCAGACTACTCATTCTTAAGACGCTGTATTGTCTTGAAGATTTCTGTCTGTGTTCTACGCCGAGTTGCGGATTTGTTTGGCATTTTATCAAATCTTCTATAAAGATCACTAAACAGCTTTCTAATCTTATCTGATATGGCGTCGTATTCCTTTTGTATTTGATCTACTGTAGGAGCAGGAGCATAATATATACCAGAAGTTCCACTTCGCATAGTAGGAGTAGACTCTAATAACTCTACCAGTTCTTTTGATGCTTTTTCTGATAAAGTACCTTCTTTAAAGAACGGCTTTAATAATTGACGCAATATATTTAATATTTTATCAAATAGACTTTCTGATTTATACGGTATAGACTACAATCTATTAATCGTAAGAGGATTTGTCCATATATCAGCTACAAATTCAGCAAGACTATGTTTGTCAAAACTTAGATATTGCTAAGGATAATACTTTCTATATATTTCTAATGTACTTTCAAGTTTTGCTCTAACTTCTGAATTATTGTTTAGAAGATTTAGAGTAATTGCGTGCATTATTTCATGAAGCAATACATTTGCAGCATCTCCATTCTCGTAATAAGCATCTGCATCTATGTAAATAGTCTATCTATCTGCATCGTAACAAGCCCTTCTGCCTTGTAGTATATTACCAACTGTCCAAGCCATATCTATACCGGATACAACTCGTATACTCAGATTCTATGGTATTAGACCGTTGTTCTTTTCTTTATTTATAAAGTTTATAAGATTTACTACAGAAGCAGTTGTATTAGATTTAGATAGATAGGATAAAACATCGTCTATAGATAAATGTTTATCTTTATGTAGCCTATCGTCGTATGCTTGCTTTAAGAAGGTATCTTTTACAAAGAATTCTGTTTCTTTTTGATTGAATGATTCTTGATATATATTGTTATTTGTTTTAGAGAATTCACCACTGTTTGCTACTGCAGATTTTATTTGATTTGAATCATCTACTACAAATTCTCCATTTGTTTGTAAATTTCCATATATCCAACCATCATACTCAGACAACCTGCCGTTTTTATGCCATATATCAGATGCAGAACGCATATTACTGATATGTTCCTTTTCTAAATATTCTTCTGTAAAAGGATTTTTTGAATTTATAAAAACCGGGTATACTTCTTCATCTGTATTTTTCGCATAATTAGAAGCAAATTTCTAAGTTCCCGCGATATAAATACCTGCGACGTTATACGGGACATAATGAGGATTAAATTTAAATTTGCCACTTTTGTCCCCTCTGTACATAATTAAAGGCTCACCATTCTCATCTACTACTTTAGAAACGTTATTGTATTCTATATTATTTAAATACGGAAGTTTTTTATCTTCCCTACCGCCTTCTGGAAAAGCGTTGTAATCAAATCTTTCTTGATGACTGTAATTATACGTAGCATCGCCAAAGTCTTCATCTTTAATTTCATCAAATGCCTTTTTAAGAAGAGCGACTTTTTCTTTGAGTTCTACAGAAAGTACATTCTTTACAGATATATCTCCGCCGTATTTCTTAAGACCTTCTTCACCAGCTTTTTTAGCCCAATTATCATCTACATCAAGTTCTCTTCCATTTATAACATCTGCTGCATTTATTAACACAAACGCATTTATTGCAGTATTAGCATCAATACCAACTCTTTTCGCGTCTCTTGCTATATTTTTAGCAACTTCTATTGCTTCTGGATTAGATAAACTAAATTCAGCTTTATGCGAAAACGGCATCGGCATGTGATGTCTGACAGCCCATTCTGCAACTCTATTATCGTAATCTACTCCCAAAAGGTCTCTTAAAATGTCTGCGCTTTCCCATCCGTGTATATCTCCATGCCGATAAGGTTTAGCAACATCGTGAAACATTGCTGCCAATATCATCAGATCTTTCTGATTTTGCATAGAAGCTCTTGCTTCGGATACAAACGGAAGATCCATGTCATATTTACCTTCAAGCAGATTCAACATTGATTGTGTAACAAACTTTATATGGTTTAGAGTATTTTTTTCTTCTGCAAAATGATTTTCTGGTCTCGTTGCCAAAGTATATCTGCCGTGAGAGAACATAGAATCTGGTTGGTTATTGTGATACTAATCCAACAACTACTCAAAGTAATTCCAATTTATTTCCCCGGTAGAAGTAAATAAATTACTCTTAGTGTTTGCAGTTTTAAATCCTCCCCAATCACCAAACCAATTTAGAAATTCGTTTCTATACACTTTTGCTTTGGCTCTAAGAGCTTCTTTTCTATCTCCGTTAAAATACTATAACAAGTCACTAAACAGCTTAGAATCGGCCCCGTTTGGGGCCTTTTCTAAGTGGTTTCCTTTATTTCGCATCCAGAGAAAATACGCCTTATCTTCCCCAAAGATGCTTGACATCTCTTTAAATTCTTTACTTGCTTTATTTGGACAAAAATCTAAGTTCATATTTATTCTCCTTCACATGCTTTTTTATACTTCTAAGCTTCTCTTTGCTCATCTTCTGAAAGTTCAGAATCATTATTATTAGATTGTTCAGAATTGTTATCATTATCTCTTCTTTCATTAACAACTTTATTTACTTCAGAAGAAACAATTGATATCAGCCTATTCAAATCGTTACCAACAGGAGCATTTCCAAACTGTTCAAGTTTTCTTACAGCTTCATTAATTTCATCCTCAAATAACATAGAGTTAGTAGATTTATTTTCAATATAGTTGAAACTCCAACCATACTCGTATACATCATAACCTTTATGATGATATCCACGTTTTACTATCTCTGCATATATGGGATGATTTTTGTAGAATGCTGCAAGTTTGTATACTCTATAGTCGTTTTGATTTTTACCTCTAGTACCAGGTTTTCTAAGTGTTATATAAGACGGTGCTTCAGCAACATCTTCAATCTACTTTCCTATTGCAATGTTACCTTTTTGATTAGTAGCAAAATTAACAGTTCCGTCTTGATCAACAATTCTAGAATTTCTTATGATTGAATTATTCATAAAATTGTTTGCAACAACGTCATCTAAGATATCACGGTTTACAACCTCTGTTAATCCGCCAGCAAGCATTCGTTTAATAAAGTCGGCAAATGTTTCTACACTACGATCAAAACCTCTAGTTTTTCCAACTCTCCAACTATATGGAACATATTTAAACATGTGTGTCCAACCGTTGTATTCACCAGAAGTAAGGAACGCATATATAATAAGATCGTTTGCAAAATTGCGTACAAAAGCATCATCGTCGTTAAGAAGATCCTCCCACGCTTCTGAGAACATATCAGAATTATGTTTGTTATCACCAACATTAGAAGATATAGAAATAAACGAAGGTCTTTGTGCAAACTTTCCGTCTACTATAATAGGATCTTCTTCGAACTCGGCTGTTATAGACTGTAATAAATAATTTCCAGCAAGACGTTTATAATTAGGATTATTCCTAATCTGATCAAGGAGTCTATTTAATCTCTTACTTAATGAGTTTTGAGAAGTAAATAGTTTTGCTATATCTGCGTCCGTCTTGGGTTTTATTTGTTGACCGTCTTTAAATGTTCTTGCGTATTCTATAATGTATTTAGATTTAATTGCAGTTATTACAGACTTAGATATTTCATTTATCATATCCTCTGTAATATCTTCACCAGTGTTCAACAAATCTGCAAAATCTAGTACTTGATTAACAAATTCATCATTGGCATTAAATACCTAACCTCCAAGTATCTAGAATGGGAGCATGATAGCATTTTTTGTCTTATATTCAATCCAAGTATTGTTTATAAGCCTATCTATAGAATCCATATCAAATATACTCTTATCTCTTTCATTTGGATGAACAAGATCCTTATATATTTTTAAATATCTTCTAGTTTGTATCAAGCTTTTTCCATAATTCTTAGTATCAATCTTTGTATATTGAACAAGTTTACCTAAAGATTTTTGATATTTATCCAATGCGGTGTATGCCTTAAGAACTTGCAACTATACATCTTTTACATTATATTTTGATTCAACGCCTCCGTCTTTTGCGTAAGTAACCTCTTCTATGTTTGGATTTTTATCGGTTTCTATAGCAACTTTCTAAAGAAGTCCAGCATTTTCTTCTATATAATTTATGCATTTTGCAATATAATAATAATCATTTTTATTATTTGGATTTTTTATTCTATCCAAAAGATCAACAAGAGCAGCTTCGTCTCTTCCAGTCACTTCAACGCAAGCTTTTGCTATGGCCGCTTCTTTTATAGAATATGTACCTCTTGATCCATCTCTTGTGTACTGTCCGTTTGCGCCGTTACTTGCCGCAGCCATTTTCTTAATTATAGGCTGACATAAGAACCATAGCGTTGTTTCTGAGAATCCACAACGAGTTAGAAGATTTGATAAATTATACGTAAACTAATTGATATTAAGAGCTGTTACAAACGGATCTTTAACTATATCTACGTGTCCATTTATATAACCAGATTCCCAAGAAGCAATTGGATTATCATCTACGTCAACCATGTTATCAAGTCTAGATATTCTTGTAGTCTTTGTAACTGTAGTCTCTGCAAACTTGACACCAGATAATCTAGTAAGCTCTTGGTTAGTAACGTTCAATGCGTAAGGACCAATACCAATCTTACCAGTAATATAATCGTTCTTTCTATCAATTTGTTCGTGAAGAGTACCAAAATTAAACGCGTGATGTTTATAAGAAGTAGCGCCTTGCAATTTATCCGATACATTTCTAAGAAGTTCTGTATCTGTATCTACAGTCTTATATAAGAAGTGCATAGAATTCTCTACAGAATTAATCAAGGTTAGCATACTTGTCAATAATGCATTCTACAAATTCTTCTTCTCACTGTCCGAATTAAGTGATACGTTACCATTCTAATCTACAGAATAATTATAAGACCATAAATACAAGTGGTCGATATCAAAGTCTGCACCAGTAATCTTAGTAAATTCTTCTGGCAATATAATCGTATTCTTACTTGCTGGTAATACATCCACACAACGCAACGAATGTATAGATGACTAAGCCTGAGTAGGAACACGATAACCGATAGTGTTTGCTTTTACATCTTTAGTATTTCCTATAATCTTATGATCAATAAGCCATTGACGCTGCTCTTCAAACGATTTGCCAATCATATGATTGGCAAACAGTATGTCTGTAAAATAGTCCATAGACAATATACAGTCCATACTACCGTTTTCGTTTATCATCTTTAGCTTTTTGCCATCGTTTATAGAAAGATGTGGATTGCCCCCACCTTCAATAGCGAATACAGATCTCTAAATAAATGAGCTACCTGGAGCATTTATATCAATCACCTCTTTCTTCATTAAAGAGATTATGATGCTCTCAATCCAATTAGCGTCATTTGTAGCAGCGAGAGGCATATTCAAAACATCTACTCCATTTTCTTTATGTGTTTGAATAGCTTCTATTGTAACGTTACTAGCATTTTTGGCGTTGAGTTGTTCATTTAAATATTCACTTAGCTTTTTCTGATTACAAACGCCGTTTTCCATAAACCTGTCTGTAATCTCTTTTACACCAATTTTAGCAAGCTGATTTACGGTGTTCATTATATTATCATAAATCTATTGACCTATGATATTTTCACCAGTCTAGAAGTCTTGGTATACTTTATTGAGTATGAGGTTCTGTAATCCAACCTTCATCACCTAACTACCTACAGCAGATGTAGAACCTTCTTCAGGATCTGTATTAAGCTGCTTACGTATAAATGAGAATTCTTGCGTATAAGTATTAAATGGAACGTCTATACTCTTTCCATTATACTTAACAGCTCCTTGTGAACCAACTTTTACAGCAGAATCCATAAGAGCCATATCTACGCCTTCGTTTTTCATTTTTTCGTACAACTAGTGCATATTTCCAGTAGCCATGCAAGGGAATATTGGGAACAACGCAAACTTGTTGTAATAAGGAACTGCTACATCAGAACATTTAGAATTGTTTATTGTGTGCTCTCTAAAGCCATACGCCGTATATTTAGTAGGAGTTATATTTATGGCGTCGTAGATATCTTTATAAGCCTGTGCACTTTGCATCCAAGAGTACTATGTGCTTTCATCTGTAAGTATCTCCAATGCTCTAACAGCTTTGCCGTCAAGCTTACCATTCATTCGAAGCATATCTCTACACATGTCTGCGGTAATATATGCGGCACCGTCGGCTACGTTTATACCGTCTTTATATGCGTCTGCATACTGCTTAGCTTTGTCCACAGTATTATCTACAAATTTAAACCACTTTGCTTTCTGCTCATCTGTTTTAAACTGTTCTGGAATAAGCTCGTGACTCTTTACACGCATTGCTATATCCAAATCTACGTTGTCTGGTCTATCTTCAGCAGAATATCTATAATACAAATCCGCCAGCATACCAGTTTCAAATTTGTCTTGCATTTGCGCCAATGTCTCTTCAGGGACACCAATTTCATAATCTTTTATTTCTGCACAAGTATACGTACGCTTCATGTTTGGAAGATCGAGAACATTGTCGTCTCCTGTAGAAATCATACCTCCAATACGCTTTTGCAGATCAAACGTAGAATCTTTTATTATATGATTAGCAAAATCGTATGTGACTTTAAACATACCAGGATGCCCGCAGAAACAACGTAATACTTCTTGAGAAGATATAATAGATCTTAATGTAGCATCTTGCAGAATAGCAGCTATTGCCATGCTTCGTACAGCATTTATACGTTCGTTGTACAAAGCAAGAGTTTCTGGTTTGTTCAATGCTTTCCAACTATCTGGCATAGTCTTCATCAATTGCTACATAACAGCCGCTATTTGTTTTTTATTAAGCTGATCTGAAGTAATATTTAATAAACTATTTCTATTGTCTGATTTATCACGTATAACCTCCTTTTGAGAAGTTTTTCCCTTATCGTCTGTTACAATATTGTGTATAGATATATTAGTTCTAGAAACCAAACCGAGATCTTCAGCCTTTTGTACCTCAAATGCAGTTTGCATAGCTAAAGTTTGAGCCATGATTGTCATCTATTCTTCTATTGGTTTACTGAAGAATTCTTCATTGGCTCTCTACAACATTTTCTCACTAGATTCGTTTGGATCATTGAAATTTATCGTAACCGGCTTACCGTTTTTCATTGTGACTATTTCGGTAAACACTAAGAAGCGTGTGCCGTTTGGCTCAACAGTCTTGCCTGTATCTTTGTCTTTATTTGCTGTATGATAGTTCTTAATTTTCTCTTCGTCTTTAAGAGTTTTGAGATCTTCCATACAACGTTCTATGGCAACCTTTTCTGTAACCGCGTATTCGATCATTTGGCGAAGCACTTCGTCATTTGGTCTAAGATACGCGTATTTCCCCATAAATGCTATCTTTGGTCCTCCGGATACAGATAATACTTCATTTCCGCTATCATCTTTACTATTTATAAACTTCATACCTGGGATTACATCTAACTTCTAACCATCTACGCCATATGTATCTATTGCCTAATACATACTTTTATCTGCAAGAGTTGGCATTATGATAGAACCGCTCTATAGCATGGCTAACTTAGCCATATAATCATCTACAGTAGCTTGTTCTGTGTATGAAGATCCGGTATCTCCTTTATTATCAGATTTGGATCCAATAAAAGTAAATAACCTAAGATCGATAGGTGTTCCATTAGCTATGTGTTTAGCTATTATACTACCGCGTTTAGACAAACCATCATCGTATAAATTGTAACTGAATCCTAATAAAGTTTTTATAAACTGATCTTCTCTATCACCAATACTCAAATCGTCACATATCTTAGAGATTGTACTATTTTGAGATATAGAGAATAGTTTTTTACCGTTAAGACCAAGCGCCATTTGTTGGGTTGTTATTCTACGATAAAGACCTTCTGCGTTTGCTAAATTCTTTACAAAAGATAATTCAGCATATCCTTCATTTTTTATAAAATGATCATTTATATTTCCGCCTGGAGCAAATTGTTTTAACGCTTTTAAGAATGGAGATATAGATGTCTCTGTAGTAGACGTGGTAAGCCACTTATAAATAGAGTCTGCGCCTGTACCATGATATTTTGTTACAAGCATGTGCTCTAATGCTTTATCTGATATGATAATACCAACTTGATTTAATCTTCTTACAATTTCTTTTCTCAACTCTATTGCAGATTCAGTTGGGTAAAGATCTGCGTTTTCTGCAAGATCTTTAATAATTACATCAAAGAAATTTACAAGATTATTAAATATATTTTTATCAACTCCTTCTCTAAACGCAAGTTTACCATCTTTGGTTGCTCCGTGCTAGAATACACCAACTTGACCTGTTACAAGTATTTGCTACCATTGTCTAGATATTACACGAGTATCTCGATCAGAAGATGATCTTTTTATTTGCGTACTTTTTACACCAGATTTATCTGTAGTAGTTTCTGCTATTTTGAAATCATGTTTCTGAGATCTAATCGTCATCAGAATCTATATCATAGTAGACTCTGCATCATAATCTATAACAGTATTACCATTCTCATCTTGCGAATACATTTGTTTATAAAGCTTATTAAGCTTATTATAAACAGTAGCATACATTGGGTTATACGAAGCATCGTGTTTAATGCGAGCCATAAGTTCGTCAATAGTTCTAGCTTTATGGTGATCGTTTACTATAATATTATAAACTTCTTCCAATGGCATAAACGTATTTGTACCAAACATATTATTAGCTTCATCTGCATTCGCGTACGGAATAGTTCCAAAAAATAATTTTACTTTTGGAGTAACACTATCTAGTTTATTGAATTCTATAGAAGCTTTATCGTATTTATCTATATTCTTTCTTTGAACAACCTCATCTTCAGTATCATCTTCTTCTGCAACTTGATATTTGCCTTTATAATCAGTCATCATTGATGATAAATAATCACCTACAAGAGTATGTATTGCTGCAAATTTAGGATAAAAACTGTAATAAAAAGGCTTTCCTTTTGAATCATATCTAAGCTCTGTTTTCTTTTCAAACATTTCTCTCCAAGCACGAACTTTCTGCTCAGATCCTTCTTCTATAGGAAGAGGATTGTCATGTTCGTCAAGATTACACAGTTCACGACGTGTCTCATCGTCTATTATAGACAGTGATCTTTCATCTATAGTAATCTTATCAGTGATACCATAAATATCATCTATACCCAACTTAGAACCAATCAAATATCCAAGAGATTTGCACATTTCATTTTGTTCAGAAGAATTAGAAAGATATTTAAAGTCAGCCTCATATTGTACTTCACCTCTACTGCGTATTGTTCTATAAAGGTGATCGCCAAACATCTATTCGAATCGTTGCTTTTTCTGCTCGATTTCGTCTTCTTTTATCCGATTTCGTATATTACCTCTAGTAGTATCCTTATATACAGCAAATAAAGCTTTAGCTTGTCTTACGCCAAGATTGTTTACAAGACTAGCTAAAAGACCAATCTTTTTAAACACAAGCCTTACTTTATTATACCATTTAGCTTCTTTGAACGCCTTTTTATTCTGCATATAATCAACAAACATATCAGCTAAAGCTTCAGCTACTGCTCGTTCTGATAAGTTTTTGCCGTTGTTTTTTCTATATGCTTCGTATAACGCCTCGCGTTCTTTATTTGGTAATATAAGTTCTATTATTTTATGGAATGCCTCGTGATACATAACACTCTTAGGTGCATATGTAGATATACGTATAAGCTGTGATGTGCATTCACCAGCAATTACTTCGTCGTTTCCTACAATATTTAAAGAATCGTTAAGTGTATCTTCTAAAACAAACTCTAAATTATCAGATGTTCCAAATACATATTTGAAAAATTCTTTAATTTCGTCTACAAATTGACGTTGCTCTTCTTCTGATCTATATACAAGTTCGTCCTTTCCTATTGTCATTTTAAGACCACTGAGAAGTCCGTGTATACGATCCTTTTGCTATTTTGTCTTATCTTCAGATTGTGTTGCAGCAGGTTGATTTTCAATTGCATTTTTGTTTACAAGTCTAGGATTAGAAAAATTTATCTATCTATAACCTTTTATAGATTTTCTATTGTATTTCTAATTCACAATTGGCTCTGCACGAGTAATGATTACACTATTTCTAAAGAAATGTCCCAACCATGTACTATTATTTATAACATCGTCTCTTGTTATAATAAGTCCGTTGGGTAATGTTACACTTTGTATAGTAGCATCCTATCTAAATTTGTCTACTACTGCAGGAATTGTATTTGTAATTCTGTTACTAAGTAAGAAACCTGGAATTACATTATGCATTTTAGATATTATAGACACAACTGTATCTCTTTGTGTATCTAAGTTATACTGTATTCCTCCGATTTTAATAATACCAGGCTGTATTATTTCTATAAGATTGCTTCTATTATTAAAAGAGCTAGAATAATTGGGCTTTGTGGATTGTATAAATAATCTCTATTCTAGCAAACTTAATATATCGTAGCCGTCTTCTGTAGTTGTACCGTTTGAGTATTTCTGTATAAGAGTCACAAGCTTGCTTGCGTCCTAGCCTATAACTTTACCTGACATAGGTATTCCGATTCGTCTTCCATCTCCATAGTCAAAGAAGTAAACCATCATACCAGACGGTGTCTGTATCTTTCTCTTCTTGAATTCCTTATCGAACTTTTCTGCAGCGTCAGACTTTAAATTAGGTCCGGTTTTTATCTTATAATCAATAGGATTATTATTACTGTCTAGCATTATTGCTAAAACACCAATGTGATCTTTTTCGGATACAGTTACGTTATAAGGATCTATTTTATTGTTAGGATCAGAGAATATTACGTCAAATACGTTGTTTTCTACAGTAATATCTTTGGAATAGTTTATACTTCCTTTATTTACAGAAGAATCTACTACAATTGTATATTCTGGATGTTTCATCCTATATTCAATCATAGCTTTTAGTTTATTTGTAAACTTTCTATTTCCTCTGTTTAATACTTTGTTGCGGTTTGCTATTTCTGGAGTAAGATTTTGCCCATATGCGGCATCGCTATTTTCAAACGTAAAATAAGCAAATTTATCTTCGTATGTTATTTTTACCTAAACTTTTCCTTCAGAATTTAATCCAAACGTTATATCTGCTTTTTGTAAAAAGTCTGGGTTTTGAGAAAAATAGAAATACGGACGTTGTTTATTTGCCATTTGATCTATAGCAGGACTATGACTTTCTGACACATTATACAGATCACCCCATCTCAAAGGCATTCTTTGAATATACTCCAATTCATTTTTAGCAGGAGCATCATATACTCTATCTGGTTCTAATCCCCAGTTAAGGTTAAATTGAGATATAATACTTCTTGCGTTTTGAATTAGTGGATCAAACATTCTTCTATTTGATGGCTAGATCATTCTATCTACTTCATCCACTAATTTTTTGAAGTACGTATTTATTACTGAACTATACCATTGTGCCAAGGATGGATGTTCATCGAACATGTTGTCGTTCGTATCAACATATCCCTTCAGTGTATTTACCCAAGCATTAAGGTGTGCTATATACTCACTAACATCGTGTGTAACACCGTCGTCCGCAATAAATCTAGTAAGCCACCATTTTTGTACAAATATTGCGTCTCTACCTAGAAAAGCTCTATTTATATGAATTTGTTCTAAAGTGCTCGCGATTACTTCACATTCGCCAGTGACGTCTTGTAACTGTGCATCTGGGTGATGTAAAAATTCATTTAAAGCTATCTACGCGTCAAATAAAGCTTTATATATTTGTATTATATTCTATTTATCTTGTGGAGTAACAATTCTTCCTATTGGGAATTGATTTCTAGCGTCATCTAACGCTCTTACTTTATGAACAAGATCTTCATGGAGTTGTGCAGCAGAGAAGTTTATTATAAAATCATCAGGAGTGTCTTCTGGAATAATTTCTTCTATTTCTACTTCTTGTTCTTCGTGTGCACTTTGTTCAAGTTCATTTAATCTCAACAAATCTGCCTTCAAAATCTCCTGCATGCTATCAAGATAATCAAAATACTCATCAAATTCTTTTTGAGTCTAATAGCTAATAGGTTCTATGAGATCTTTTGTAGGCTGATTTAATCTTTCTGCAATTGTGTTATAATCACGTATTTGCTAATTTAAAGAGTCGATTATTGTTTTTGCACGCTGCACATTGTTTTGAACATCTTCCTCAGATAATTTTGGTTCGTGTAAAGCAATGAACGTGTCTTCGTAAAACAAATCATTTTCATCATCGTATACAAAACAATATACGTAACTTCCTTTTAGATTTACTCCACCTATAGAAGTTAATATATCTTCTGTATTTTTAAGTATATCGTCTTCGTTTTTATAAATTTGTTCTAGAGTAACCCTTTCTGTTCTAGGTCTAGATAAACGTTGTTGTACAGAAGCATAACCATAAGTAACATCTATTACTTTTACGTCTCCTTGTTCGTTTACTATTATGATGTCTGCTTCAGAAGAAATTTTATTTCCGCCTCTGTCTATAGTATATATGGGCTGCATTGTATCCAATACAGTATATCCACCCCATTTTATTAACTTCTTTACGTTCTCTACAGAATTTATAAATTCTTGCCATTGTCCTGGAATAAACTCAATTGGAACTAAATCGTTATAATTGTCAAGTAATATATTTATAACATTGTCCCTTATAATTTTTCCTATTTTAATTCCAGCTTTTCTATAATCCGGACGAGTAACCTCAAACACAGCTCTAGCTATTGCTCCTTTTACATCAGTATTTGAAATGTATTTTTTATATTCATCAACGGATTCTTTGGAAAGATATTGAGATATATAATCTATAAGTTGTTGCTCTTGCAAACTATTGATGTGCTGTTCTATAGAAGCAAGATCATTTTTATCTTCTTCGCTTAATATATTAATAGCAGCCTTGTTCGTATATACGTCTACACCAGTTCCGTTTTTAACAATTGTGTCGAAGTAACCAGATATTTGCTGTATTGCATCTGTACGCATTTTTACAAACGCATCTTTTAATCTCTGTATTGTTGGAGCTACAACAGGTTGTGGATCTACATATCCCTTTCTTTCATTTACATCATCTTTGATAGTGAACGCAGCAACTACTTCTGGAACATCCATATTGTTTGCAAGATCTGATTGATTTAATTCAAGCTATATGAATTTATCTACATACGCACGTTTTACATCAGAAAGTATGTCGGATACATTAATATCAGACATTATAACTTGCACATCTTCGACAAATTTTGCGATACTGTAATATCCAAGAGGTAACGCATAATTAAACAATTTATTTGCAACATTTACAAACAAATTCATAAATGGAATGCCGGCATTTAAATTTCCCTTACTCCACTTTTTATATCTAGCCTTTTTGCGACTATAAGAATCTTTTATTTTTTGTATGCGAGCTTGATATTTTTTCTTATTTGCATCAAGTTTACTTTTTACAGCTTTCTTTTTGTCAGACTTACTAGTACTTGTAGTCTTACTATCGTATGGATCTGTAGGAGTTTTTGTTTCTGCCTTTTTGGCAGCTTCTTCTTTCTCTTTCTCTTCCTAATAAACTTCATATGCTTTAGAAACAGCATCTCCTTCTGCGATGTCTTGAACCATCCAGTCAAGCGCAGAGTTACGTTTGTTTGTTTCAATTATATCGTTTACGCGCTTTGCATAAGGATTATTAGTAACTTTAGACTCATCATACTCAGCAGATTCTTCTTCTTTTTGTATTTTATCAGCCTCTTCTTTGTTTCCAGAGAGAACAGCTTTCATGTATCGCTTAGCACGATCGTCTATTATCTTACGCTGAGCTGGGTTGTATTCATATTTCCCGTCCTTGTTTGTAATAATACCTTCTTCAAACTAATCTATATAATTTTGTACAACTTCGTTGTTTGCAGTAATCAACGCGTTTTCTAATTCCAGTTGTTCAGAATCCTCTTGATTTATTCGTACAACTTGCCTAATCGCGTTTATTTGTCGTATTGTTTCAACGTCAGACGCTTTATCATCAAACTTATCGTAAGCTTCTTTTAAATAAGCTTTTTGCTCCTGTATTTGCTTTTCTATATTTTTGGTAATAAGTTTTGCATCTGGACGCATTACATTTAATCCAAATTTATCTGATGCAAGTTTATACCAATCGTTTATAGTTTTAATTTTAGATTTTAATTTAATAAGAGCGTGTAGCTTATTTACAGCTCTTGTTATTTTTCTTACAGTATCTACTGCAGTTGATTGCAATCTTTCTCTCTCCGCTGTTTCTGCATTAGATCTTACTTCTGCTACTCTCTTTTTAAATTCGTCAGTAGAAGTATCTCTACCAGATTCTCGTTCAGAACGAAGATATTCTGATGCAGCGGATTCGCCGGCCTTGTTTACTTGCTCTTGTATATAAGAATCGTTTCCTTCGATTATTTCTTCTGCTATTTCAGAAGCTTCGTCGTTAAATTCTTTAGAGTAATAATTCTATTGAATATCAGAATTGTTTTTATTTATAGCTTTTCTATTATCTGCCTTTTGTTCATCTAACGAAGCTAAATCTGCAATTGCGGTTGCGTACTCTTCTGTACCGTAACGAATTCCTTTAGCTTCTAATTTTGCCCTTGTTATAGGATCGTTTGTTCTTCTAGCTACGTGGTCTAATTGTTTAAGTTGTGCGTCGTATTCATCTTGCGTATACTCTGGAGTTTCGCGCATACTATCATGCTGCATTCTAGTTTTAATTGCATTTCTAACTCCATCTACATTTCCATTCATAGCTGCCTTTGCATATTGTACACTCGCCGCTCTATTCATTTTATCAGCTTCGCGCATCATTGCAAAGTTTTGTACAACAAATTTATCTCCATCGAGTTGTTTTGCATAATCTTTAGTAGAACCGACAATATTTGTTACAGCCGCCATTCCTCCACCAAGAGCAAATCCACCTTTTACATTCTGCCAGAATTCAGCATCGTCTTTGTATTTTGAATCAGTAAGTCCAAACAAAGATCCGTAAGCTTTAAGTACTTCTTTACCTTGTACTAGGTCATTTATAATAAGATCTCCAAAACTTATACCACCAAACCCATACTTACTAGCAAAATCTTGTTTTGAGTTCATGTATTGAGTAGCCTCTTCAGCTCCCTCTTCCATAGAACGACCAAGAACTTGTTTTGTAGCATAATATCCATATTTCGCAGCAAGTGGCAACCATTCTCTGTTTTTAAGAAGCTTATCATAAACTTTCATATATTTATTAGATACTGCTTGCTCAAAACCATCAACCGCGGCTTTAGCACCTTTCGGGAGCGCCTCTTTCGCTAAATGAACTGCTGCGTTTGTTGTACCTGCAGCAACGCCGGTTACTACAGAACCAGCAGAACCGAAACCAAGTGAAGCGCCTACGGCAGAACCTTTATCAAATCCGGATCTAAAAGACTCAGTAGCAGTCTTAGATTTTCTTCTAAAGCCGTTTTTATACATGCCAGTAGAACTAGCTGCTTCCTCAGCTGCAGATCTAGACGCAGCACCATCTACACCTTCTTTAATAATTCTAGACTGACCTTTTTCAAAAGGTCTAAATACAAAGCCTAAAGATTTATTAATAACTTTATCTAAAGGACCGCCGTACATTTCAAACGCAAGTTCAAATGGAAGCATTGATATTGTTCTCATGTTATCTGCTTCATACAAAGCTCGTATTCCAGCAGTAGAATGAATCAGTGCTTTTTTATATTCTGGATCCGTAATATTAAATCTAGAATCTATTCCGCTAAGTATTACGTTCTGTTTTAGAAGATTTTTTATTCCTTCTTCTGTATTTGTATCGTACTGTTTACGTATCCATTCTGCATTGTGACCGTTTTGAGTATCTCTTAAAGTAGCTGCATTCAACAATTGATTTAATATTTTATCCTGTTTTTCAGGCGTCATTTGTTGCAGGCTTGCAAACAAGTTTTCTATTCTTTTTTCAAAGCTCTCCGTTTTATTTTCAGCCTTACCAGCTTCGAGTCTGTTGTACCCAGAAGCCAACGTAGCAGCATTCATAAATATGGGGTTACCTGTGGCTACAGTAGCAGCGACACCGGCAGCTTGTGTTGCAGTAGCAATTGCTTGGTGAGGTGATGAAAAAGAAGATCCAACTGTACTTGGAAATACATAATGCCAATATCCAGAATCAAACAAACTGGCATTCTGATATGCTTGTTCTCCTTTTTTATATGATTCGGCAACGTTAAAGAAATTTCCAAGTTTTTCTTGAGCAGTTTTGGCGGATTCTACATCTAGAGACGCCTCTTGGTTTTCGGCTCTCCATTTATTTATATTATCGTCAGTCTTTTGGATATCGTATTCAATACTTCCTTTTGGGGCATCGTTTGTTTTTACACCGCCGTAACCGCTGTATTTAGATCGTTCCAATTCATTGTTATAATTTGAAGCTAAATCTTTAACGCGTTGTTCAGCGATCTGTTGTCGTAAATCTGGAGCATATGCAGTAACACCTATACTTCTAAGCTAATCCCATATCCAATTTCCTGCAGTTTTAATACCACTTTGATTTTGCTATACAAAATCTGCTTTATAGGATTCGTCTATATCTTTTAATGATATATTAGGAAGTTTATCGTCATACGGGTCGTTTAATTGTTGATATAAATTCTATATCTGTGATAAATATGAATTATATTTGTTTAATTTCTATTGATATTCTTCTGTACCTTTATTATTTACAACCCAATTCTAATCTAATAGACCACTTTCGTTTGCAAATCGTTTTTGTTCAGATTCTAACGCCGCTATTTGATTTTCTATCTGTACTACTCTTTTATGCGCTTCCGCACCATGTATTCTTATATCGTTTAAAGATATATCACCGCCTTTAGAATCAGCATATGTACGTAATTGACTATCTATCGCATTTCCAACAGTATTGCTAATGTCATACAGGCTGCGAACCATATTCTTTCCGCTAAACGCCCATTGTGCAAATCCTGATAATGGACCGAGAAAATCAGTTTTTTCTTTTAACCACTTTTCATATTCAGCATCTTCTGCTTTTCTAGCCTCGTATCTATTATAAGCATCTATTTTTTCTTGACGACGCTTTTGCTCTTCGTATTCTTCTTCCTAAGCTTTTTTCTTAGCTTCTCTACGTTCACGTTCTTCGCGCTCTTCTTCAGCTTTACGGCGAATTTCATCCTGTCTACGCCTTTCTCTACGCTTCTCTTCGCGTCTCCTTTCATTTATATCACGCTGAATAGCTGCGCCAGAATCTATATATTCTCTATACTCTTCTGGTGCAGCATTTCTTATCCGTTCTCTTTCGGACTCAACGTAATCTATAATGCTAGGTATTTTATACTCGCCTTGTCTTTTTATATACGGCGAAATCCTATTATTACTCATTATAAATAAATTTATTTTTTATTATAATCGTGTCTATTCGATTTAACTCTCATTAGAACCTATTCTCCTGTAGCATTTATAGTTCCGTACATGTATGGTAATTCATCCCCATTTTCATCTTTTAATGTTACTACTCTTCCGTGTGGAATAAATTCAACTTGTTTAGATCCTTTTAGGTCACTCCAAGGATTGTACCAATCTTCGCGTTCGTCTCCTACCATTTCGCCACGTTCCATTTTCACAGCCTTATCTCCCTACAATCTAAATATTACGCTAGATGCAACATCGTTTGGAACAATATAAAACATGTCGCTTTCTCCTTTTTTGCTTTCTTGTATAAATTGTATTCTTCCGTCTATAGGAGTTACTTTCGCACTATATGGATCGTTTGGATTATATTGTAATGTTGTTCTTGGGTTTTTCATAGAATCCCTAACTATATCATTTTCTTTATCCTTTCCATTACCGCCACCTCCAGAAGACACATATTTCTTTCTTTCTTCGGCGCTTATTTTTCCATCTCTGTCTTCATCCATAAGAGCTAGAGTATCGTAGCGATATTTAAGAGCTGCTTCGTGAGAGTCTTCTGCCATTCTTAATTGAGATTCTCTTTTCCTAGCCCAATCTTTATTTTCAGATCTTTTGCGGTATTCGAATCTATTGGATGCATCTAACAAATCATTCTAAAATTGTTTAATAGCTTCTTCTTCAGTTGGTTCGTACCCATATAATTCTGCATACTTCTATTTAGAAAGTTCGTATAAATATTTTCCATTTTGTGTATTTAATAACGCTCCAAGATTTGCTTGTAATATAGGAACTCTTCTTTCTCTACTTACGCCACTAAAGTCGTATCTACCGTCTTTTGATGTACTTATATATTCATCTTCCATATCTTCAAAATATGGACTCACGAGCGCATTTGCGTCTTTATATACACCAGGACCATGTCTATTCCACAATGCTCCGCCTGCGCTAGAAAAATCATTAAACGCACCAGGACCACCGTTGTCTCTTCTTAACAACCAGTCTTCGTACGCTTGATTAAATTTACCATCGGCTTTTGCTTTTTCAATGGCATCTAAATATTCGAAACCAATCTTTGCATTAGCTCTCATTGTGTTGAATTCCCTAGGATCTATACTATTAGTAAGTCTATGAACAAGCATTCTACCTTCTGGGCTTCTTAATAAATCTACACCGTCCGCATACGCTTGGTTTATAGCATTCTAGATACCTCCGACCATTTCTCCGTATCTAGCCATATCTTTAGCGAAAGGACTTATAAAATCTCCATACTTAGTAGTAAACTTATCGAAATCTTCAAGTCCTCGCTCATATTCTCTTCTAGCAGCCTCATTATATTGCTGCTATGCCTATAGCACCATGTTGGCCATAGTAGGGTCGAATATCTGCTGAGCACCATACTCGACCGGTTTTTCAAGACCTAAAAATACCATAATTATATTCTATTACCAGCAAGGAACCAATTTCTAATATAATTCTACGCAGGGCTTATACCATTAATTCCCATACGAGCTAAATCATCGTAGCGTTTAAGCTTATCGAGATCAACTTGTTGTTGCCATATATCGAGTTCTCTATTTTTAATATCTCGAGCCTGATGATATTGACTGGTTCTAAGAGCATCGCTAGCTGCATTTATAAGACCTTGATCCATATTTTTAAGATACTGAGCCAACCATGTTTCTTTCTGTCCATGAGCTTGCTGTCTATAATGATGCTACATCCAAGCATTCTTAGTGTTTTGATCAGCCAGGAATCTATCAAGATTAATTCTAGTCTCATATGCTTTATTACGCTGAGTTCTATTAGCTTCATCGATCTTCATAAGAGTATCAGCATCTTGAGCTTGTCTTGCTCTATTAAGAGAATCCAACATTACCATACGACCACCTAAACCCATTCCAGGAGTACGTCTAGCATTCCAAGCAGCCTAGTTATAGTTCAGTAAAGATCTATTCAAATATTGTCTCGGATCTATTCTTTCAGACATCATCTGATTAATAGTATTCTATGCTGCTGAAGCATCTGTGGTTATAGGCGGAGCGTATTCTTCAGCATCCTTTACTCTGTTGTACTGATATAAATTTGTAAATACAGATCCAAAATGAGGTAGAGTAGATAAAGCATAATCACCCCAACCATTTGCACACTTTGGCATCTTACCACACTTGTAGTTTTTCTTATATTGTTTCATTAACATATCTTGCATTTTTAATGCTCCTACATAATCTCCAGTAGCAGCAGCGTAATCTGATAAACCAAACTTATTGCTTATTACAAAGTCACTGCTCTTCAGATTAGCATATTTAGTATCTTTATTATTCTTTTCTCCTGGTACTCTAGATACATATCCATCTTCAAGGTTTCCTATGACTTCTCCACTGGATACTTTAGCAGTAGCTTTCTTATTAGATGGTCCCATTGGAGTATATACTGGTTTCTTTCCGTCAGCGGCGCCTACTCTTCCATCATTAGATCTTTCGTAGAACCCCTGTCTTACGTCTTTATTCTTTGCAGAAGCTTCAGACTATAGTGATTTGAGTGCAGCCACATCTTGAGTCTTCTTAAATTCATTTACAGTATCTTCATATGTATCACCAAACCCAAACAACCACGAACCGAGACCATATAATCCACCTCCAATTGCACCTATGAGCGTACCCATACCAGGAAGTATAGTGGTTCCTATTGCGGCACCAGTACCTACAGCGTTTATAGTGTTGTTAAGATTCTTACTTGTTTTCTAAGCACTTGCATAATCTAATTCTGCTTGCAAGTTAGGAGCACTATATGTATTATATGTATTTCCTTTATCTGTGGTATATGTATTGGTATTAACAGTATTCCACATGTTTGATACATTTCTGTGCTCTTGATTGTGTGCAAAGTCCATAGCCATGTTAGCAAGACCGTATGCACTACCTACTATACCCAGAGCTTTACCTGCGGCATTTAATACCGTTCTACCGGCTGTAGAAGCAGCATTAGTTCCTGCTGTTACTCCAGCAGAAGAAGTTCCTGCAGAAATAGAGCCTGGTGCTGACGCTGGAAGTACATCTGGTGCAAATTGTGCTACAGATTCTCCAGCTCGTCTTGCTGCAGCTCTTGCAATACTAGTTAAAGCAGAAGCACCTGGTGCAGCAGCTTTTGCTGTATTCTACCACATATTCAACAGAGGAGTGGTGCTCTACTGCAGTCTATTTATAGCACTAGGTAATATATTTGCACGTGCAGCATCAGCTTCTGGTGTAAAATCTTCTCCTTGTGTAGTTGAGTATGATACATTCCCAGCATCCTAAGCTTTCTAGTATCCTAATGAAGCAGGTAATCTAGTCCCAAGCCAGTATCTAGGTAATTTCTTTTTTCTATTCTTTTTCATATTAACTGAATGATTGTCTGAACTTTGTTATTACATGAGAAAGTGTAAACAACTCAGTAGGATTGTTATTATTTATTTCTACACGCAGCCATTTGCCTCGTATTCTACAACCATAGCCTAAATCATCTGTAAATCTAGGAATGTTGTATATTATATTACCTTCTCTATCTGTGTATGGTTCTCTAAATTCTCCAAAAGTCTTACTTACAATATCTGTCTCAAATGCCATCTGTACAGCATTCATTATTATATAACTGTTCTCATAAGCATCTCTCTTAATAGGAATAAGCTATTGTGAGTCAAATACTTTAGTAACAGATGCTGACGGATTTACTATAAACTCAAGTTTAAGTGGAGCTAAGTAAGTATAATTGTCATATGGCAAATAATTATACTTTGTTATATGCAACGTATTAGTATTCTTAAGACCGTATTGATGATTCTTTATATCTAAGATAGAGTCATAATCTCTAGTGTATATAGACGTAGCTACATTATACTTAGTATTAAATACAAGTTGTTTACCATCTTCTAAACACTTACATAACAATTCGTTGTTCTAAAGATCATAGTTTATCTTAGGAGTGTGATTATAATCTCCAACAATGTAATCGTTTATAATGTTCTGAACGTTTAATTGCTCACCATAATTAACTACCTAATCTTTTAACAAGACTATTGCTTTGTTGTTTATATCTATCCAATATACTCCGTTGTCTGCAGATATAGCGCAGAAATCTTTATCTCGCATGCCATATTTAGTAGTGAGATAGTCGTATCTAGAAAGGATACCCGATTGACCAAGCATAATAGTATTGCTATTCTGATCATTTACCAAAGAACGTTCGTTTACACTAAATTTACCACATGCAGTATCTTGCCAATAGTACAGAGTATTTCTATCTGTCATAAGATTAGTGATCTCTCCATATTTACTATCTACATCAATAAATGCAGCTGCTTTGTATATCAAGAAGTTATCTATAAACTCACCGTTGTTCTTTAATTCTGAATAAAACGCACGCTATTTGAAGTTATTAGTTTCGTTTTTATCAGTAGATATCATAGTAAATACATCGTTTGAAGCGTCATTATCAGAATATATCATGTTGTACTGATGACATGGACGTTCTTGTGTAGTAACGCCTTCAATGGAACCAGGTTCGAATAATAAATTCTCACTCTGCGTATTCATCAAGTTCATACCATAATCGAAGAATGTATTCACTTTAGACTCAAGTGGTATATAATTTGTAATCTACGTAGATTGTAATGTATCGACGGATTCAAAATTATATGTTTTGTACATAGTGGTGAACTCGTGCGGAGTAATGTAAATATCTCCATCAAACACAGTAAGATATTTCTTATTATCTTCTGTTACAAGTTCGTTTCCATTATATTTAAGATTAAAATAATTACCAAATCCAAAGTATTGCTCGTACTCTTCTGACTTTATTTCTAACGTTTTAGGAGTATGTTTAATATTACAGATACACGTACTGAATCTATTACCTTGACTCTAGAATGAGCCTCCGCTGTCATTTTTTGTCGTCAATAAGAAACAAGAAGGTCCAGGACCAATAGTTCCTTTTCTAAGGCTCATATCATATCTATCTTTATCTTCTCCCTCCAACCAATATGTATAACTGCCAGATGTTCCAAGAATCTCCTAATGCTCCGTACTACTGTCTATAGTTTCATCTCCAGTAAGCATATTTGGAGATTTTGATTCTCCTGGATCAAAATCGTATTTAGCAAACGATGCCCAATTATTATAAGAATACGAATCTATATTAGTAGAATAACTCTTATACTTCTTTATTGCATCAAAAACATTTTGTTCGTCTCCTGCTCTAGTAATATTAGTAAAACCAGAATCCCAGTCTGCCATTTTTACATCTTTTATTGCGTTGACATCTTGTTCTCCAAATCCAGACATAGAGGCTAATCCTGTATTATAGAAATTAAATATAGTATGAAAAGACTATTTATCAGCCTTATTTAATTTATCTAATTTATTTCTATCTATTAAAATTGTTCCGCCAGATATAGAATACGCAACAGGGAACGATTGTTCATATGTAGTTTGACGCTAATTATTCTTGTACGTAGAAAATACTGCAGGAATATATAATAACTCTTTTATCTTTGTATCGGATGTGTTTACTCTAGATAAAACATCATCTCTTCTAAAATCTATTTCTGACGAGAATATCTAGTATAATTGTCTATTTTTTGTTCTAGTATCAAGTGCATCTTTTCCCTACTATGTTAAATCCGGTCTATATTCCATGGTAGGCTTGTCTGTAGGAAATGCATTAAGATAGAACGTAGGAGTTATTTTTATATTGTTTACAGACATGAATCCTGTAGGATAGAATGGAGATTTCTTTACAGTTTCTTCTTTAATTGTACTCCAATCATCTACATTTATATCTAGCAATCCTTGTTGTATAGGTCTAGACAGCGCTACTTGTAATAATGTATTTTGATATATGTCAGCAGAAGATCTTCTTACTATCTAACACCCTATTATATCTTTTAATACTTGTCCACTCTTATTTACTATTTGTGGAATTTTTATATTAACTCCACAAGGATGTGCCACAACATCACCATTACTATACGTAAACGGTTTATTTAATCCAGACGCTCCATATTCAGGAACACTGACATCTCCTAATGGCAATACATCTGTACGTCTACCATATTTATCATAGAATACTATAGCATATTTATACGTTTCTCCACGTCTTAATGATCTTAATAAGCTAGACGTCATTATATCTTGATACGAAGCTCTTACTCCTTCTGGATTTATACCTCGCTGTTGTAAATAATCAGTCACTGTGGTTGTAACATATGTAGAACTATCCCCAGTATTATTTACCAACAGATTATAGTTATATTGACCATTATACAAAATATTTCCAGGACTAGGTATTTGTCCAACGTTACCTTGTCTTGATAAACAAACTCTAGTTTCTGTTAATGTTATTCCGTTTTGGTATGTACTAGGTATATAAGCATCTGTTATTATAGTATCGTCTTTAATATTTCCGCAGAACATATATTCTTGATTCTGTTCTATTACTTGTGGAATCACTATAATACCAGACAAAGCTGAAAATTCTTCTATTGTGAGAGATTGTATCGGGTCTATACCAACATCATTAAATACAAACTTATTTGCAGTTTGTTTTAATTCTCCATCATAGATCATAGATACCTCTGCATCTTCTCCAGCTTTTATATACTGCAGTCTATATACTTGTATCCTATCAAACTTGTTATTATATTCAGTTGTATCTATAGACAATATAAAACCTATAGATGTTTCGGTATTTTCTGCGTTACCAATTTCTTTAGATCTAGAAGGATCTATTACTTGTATTTTATTTGTGAGTGGTGCTAACTGAGTAGAGTTGCCGTATTTATTGTAATATCTATAAGTATATTGTACTTGTGATGTAAGTAATCTTCCAGATGTAATACCTTCTATCATTATTCTTTTAGTAGGTACTACTCTATTACTCATAAAATCATCAATATTTCTACCTGCTATTTTTGATATATTGTTATCATCAAATATACTATCGTCTACTCTAATACATATTACAGGATGTTTTCCTGTAGCTATATAAAGCTTTATTACGTTCTATAATTCTTTATATAATACTGTAGATACTTGTTGTGGAACTTCTTCACCACTATCCCATACTTTTCCATTCCATATCTCACGTATACTATTAGTTACCTAGTTTGTAGTTTCGTCTAGATCGAACCTATAAATATACATTGAAGTTCCTTTTACAGTAACTAGTATAGCTATATTATCTATAGATCTAACAGCAAGTATTCTACCAACGTTACTACCAAGAGAAGATAAGTCTAATCCAGATGGTACAGGAGCAATAATTCCTTCATGCACAGAAGCATAGTCATCCTTACCACCAAGAAACTGATTCTTAGTGATACGAACATTCTACGCGAACGTATACTGTGCCCCGTCAAGCTGATCGTATGCTCCATCAGAGTTCATACCTTTCGTGAACGAGTTTATAGCAGAATTATGTTCATTAATAACCATAATAGTAGTCGTTATAAGTTAACTGTTCTTTGTTTATGTGTTTAAAGAATGTATCATCGCCATCCCAATCTGGGATAAGTTTATTCCAATCGTTCTTTATATTTTGCATATCATCTGCAGTAGGCATCATAGCTTCTGCATATGCTTGATTGCGATAGAAGTTCCACTGTTGTTGTGTATAGAAGTATGTATCCCTAGCATACTTAGCTGCATACTTTGAGTTATTACTACCTCCAAGTTTACCTGACATAAACTTAGGGAATGTAAGCTTCATTACAACATACCAGTATACTGCCTCCTAGTAAGAAGTAAGATCTGGAATCAAAGGATACCCTCTTTCGTCTACAGCAATTGCTTTATATGCAAGCTTTATATATCCGTGTTTTTGATTAGTTACAATCCAACCAGGCTTAATAAAGTATTCGGGCTTATTTACATTGCCGTCTATAAAGCTCTTCTTCCAATACTTCATCCCATTTACAGTATATAACTGTGACTATGAAGTAGGCATTTTGTACATCATTGGATTGTGTTCATGATGTCTTTCTACAACCACAGCTGGTTCAGGTATAGCCATGTTAGCTGGATCATGCATTACTTTCACGTCTGGGAGCGGCTTGTTCTTTCTTGGATCTTTAAATATACTAGTCATGGTACTCATAGGGATCCAAGGACCTTCGGGATTCTCTGAATATGCTACAGCATCGAGTATCTGTAGCTCTGAAGGAATAGGAACCTAATAGTCTTGTATCTTCAGTATAGGTAATCCTTCTGTACCAGACTCTCTGCTGATATACTACATAGGAGCACCAATCTTATCTATGGCCTCAAAGATCCACTCTCGTATATCTGTAGTACGTTGTCTTGCTTCTGTGGAATCTAAATCAGCCATTATCTTAGCTATGACTGATTCACACTTTGTATAATTGTATATCATTTATATCTATATAATCGTGTTTATTAAATATTAGTTGAGCTAATCTCCTTTTATTCTATCTCACAAAGTTTAATTGGTACTTGTATCTATCAGGGAATGTCCTAGGTATCTTAGACCAGTATAATCTATATTTATACCCATCGGAATGTTCATTTAAATGATAGATACGTTTGTCATATTCTTTGCTGGTTTTATAGTCCACAGAAAGAGATTCCGGAGTGAGCGCCTTTGGCTTATACTTACCCACCTAAATAAAACCAAGCCCATAAGGCATTTTAAAGCCCTCTGAGCGTTCTAACACGTGTTCTAGAATAACATTACACATCTCGTCCAAAATGCGCTTGTAGAGGCTGTAATCAACCTCTACGGGCATTGTACGGTACATGTCTCTAAATGTCGCAGATTTCTTACTTTTCATCCTCTCTAGGTCCGTCTGGTTTAATACCGTCCAGTGTGGAGTTATTATCATCATCACTAGGACGTTGGAGCATGAATGAAAGCTCGTTCTTCATTATGAGGTTCTTAATATCTGGTACCATCCAAGTAGGGATCTTTACATCGTCCTCGTCTGGATCATCCTCATCGCCATCTTCTTCGTCTTCTGGTATCTCATATACAGCAAGAATGTACACATACTTAAGTTGATCCTAATCTTGTAGACCCTGTATGTATACATGCTTGTCATCCAAATAATAAGCAGTAAGCTCTCCGAAAGTATACTTACGATAATATTGATAGTGGCGCCTTATATGATTGACATACTAGATATTCTCTCCTGCCTCATCATGTACAGCTAAGATACTTCTCCAACTATTGTTGTATAGATTATCCAATGTACCACTAACGATTACTTTACCATCTTCGTCAGTATAGTCTACTGTCTTTTTAGTAAAAGTAGATCTATCTTTATCCCTAGATTCTACTGTCTCCAAGAGATGTGGACCTGTCTCACGTACTTCTACAGTCTCATCGTCTATGAGATCTTCTATTACGTAACCAGCTTTCTCCATCTCTTTAATCTTATCAAGCCTATCTTTCCAGAGCTTTCTACGATAGTGATTTACCCAGGCACCTATTTGTGCTCTGGATAAATCCTCACTCTCGCTTATATTATTGTTTCTTACCAAAAGAAGTATATCATCTATAATTTCTCTAAGTGAAGTCTTATTCATATTATTTAGTTGCTTCTACTACTCTTACACTGTCAGTCTTAATAAGATCATTAGTATTGTGTATTACATACTTAGTTTTAGTTATCTTCTTAAAATCAAACGTAAAGAGTCGTTTAATGAAACTTTTCTTATTTTTATACTCTTTTGTATTATAAACATATAAGTATTGATCATTCTTAAGTTTAAGACCAATACTTACGCTATCTTTTCCTATAGTATAGTAGACGGTAGTAAGATCATTATAGTTTATACTATCTTTGTATATTGTATCTTTTAGTATAGATATAATATTACCCCCTACCCCCTTACTCTATATAACGTCTATAGACTATGTTTGAGTTGCAGCCGTCTTGACAGTTTTTGGTTTTATTTTAAGTTTATCCCGCACACTGTCTAATTTATGTAGTGTTACATCGTTCTGATTCTTTAAATCTTTGATGTCTAGCATTAAAACATTATTAGCCTACTAGGAGCTGTCTAGCAACCCCTAATAGGCTTCAATGTTGTTCTGAGCCATTTCTAGCTCCTGTGAAAGCTTTATATTTCTGTTATGGGTATTTATACCCCAGAGCAATAAAAACGCAACAGAAGCCACGCAAATGCCCTTAACGGCTACTTTCCAGTGGCTCTTTAGCCACGTCAGTATCGTTATTATGTTCATTGTCTAAATCTATTTCTATTCCAGTATAGTCTTCTCCCTTTTTCTTAAGGAATTTGCCTAATGCTCTCCACGGTCCTTTCGGATCTAACGTATTAAGATTCTCTAATATAGACCACAATTCGGTTAGAGTTATGATAAAAGTAATACCTCCGGTAAGTACAAATACCCCATATTGATCTAATACAGCCCATTCTAGACCATGTGCTATACCAATAAGTACAAGTTCAGCTTTGATTTTAGTTAGAGTTCCTGACCAAGTCTTGCCACTTTCTATCTTCTTATTTTTCTTTATTGCTACCTTAATTCCATAGATCATATCTATTATGGTAGTAATAAAACATATGAGAAGTAAGTATACAATTGGAGAAAAGAACCCAACTATAGCAGACCCAACACCTATTAGGAATTTACCAATACTACTACCTTGAGCCATTCCGTTTACAGCAGAGCCAATACTAGCAAGAATTTTAGTTAAATGTTTTGTCATTCTATAAAATCTACTAATGCGTCATCTCTAACACCAAGATAAATAGATTCTCCACTAGCAACATCTGTCACTTTGTAAAAGTCTAACCACCCAGTCGCTCCACTACCTTCTTTGCCGGTTCTAGTTCTAGTTATTGCAAAGGTATTATCTATTTTAGTCACCTTAGAGAATTGCGGAGTAATTTGTGCGCTTCCATCTGGTCTAAATTGGAAATATTCTACCGTGAAATTAGTAGACCCAAACACATCTACTATAACACTATCACCAACGGCAATCTTTTGTAAAGAAACCTCACCTTTGGATAAGTAAAATGTTTTATTTTGATCTACTTCAACGTGATATATAATGTTATAGTTATCGATATAGTCGTTTAGACCATATATATTTGCAGTATCATCGTTTATTTCTAAAGCACAATATTGCCATCCAGGTCCTTCTGAAGGTACCAAATATACTGGATGTTTTGTAATTCCGTTGCTAAACATATACGGTGTTGGATAACCACTTCCGGTATAACTAAGCATGCTCCGAGGAGGATCGCCTACACTAGAATGCCATCTATTTTTTCCCAATGCGTCTATTTTATTTCCGCTAGTAAAATAACCACCGGCATCCCACTTTCCCAAAAATTCCTATGGAATAGGTTGACCATCGAGCGTAGTCTTACTTTCGAAATATGCCCACTTTGTATTCTTTGGAACTTTTATATATATTTCGGTACCTATATCGTTACCATTACTATCGACAAAAAAGTGTCTTATTCCTGGAGCAAATGTAGCTTTATAAGTATCATCTCTATACGCTTGAGCAATAAACTGCTTTCTATCTATAGTAGAAAACCATCCAACAAATTCTTTACCACCGTAAGATGGTGTAGGAGGCGGAGTTATCGTTTCGCCTTTTTCATACACACCAGTCTACAATTCAGATCCATCATAATTTATAAACGTAACAGTAAACGGGCCTTCTCCACCTCCTTGTTTCTCTACTACACTAGCAGGAACAAGTCTTGCGTTATCAAAATTAGCAAGTGGATCAGGATTGGCTCCATTATCAATGGCAACAGCTTTAGACAAACAACGATTTGAAGGAGACAGTGAAACCTCTAACACAGAGTTAGCTTCACTGTATGTCATCATTCTTTCCATGTTATTCAATCGTTATTGTAACTTTACCCTCTTTACATCCTTTTTCAATGATGGGATAAAGTTTATTTACTGTAGCTCTAGAATTTATTACCTTACCTACAACTTTATTTTCTCCAACAATAATACACCCTAAAGAATCAGCAGCAGTATTACCGCTATGAATTCTTATACCACTAAAGCTAGGTACGTTTAATATTTCTGGCATATACTTTTTGAAGCGAGGAGAATAAGTCCACTTAACTTCATATGTTCCATAAGGAATTGCAGTTTGTCCATAGACTTTCTTCTCCTCTCCATCAAATTTACCATTCTTATTTATATCTCGTACTTTATCTTCAACAGTATCGCAAATGTATTTGCCGTCTATATAAAGTTTTCCTATAGTATAAGTATCTCTAAGAGCTATTCTTTTTAATACTATATTCATACCGTAGAATCATAGAAGCCTGCACCACGTACAGAACGTCCATCTTTAGCATATACAGTAGATCCATCTACTGCCCAATATTGAGCGCTTTCAAGTGCACCTACACGACTAGCAAGTTGACTTAATGCACCGCTTAAATTAGTAATAGCAGCAGCATTGTTGCTTATTGCTGTTTCTGCATTCGCTACTCTAGTACGAAGTGCAGCGACCTCATCTCTAAGAATCGGAAGCTCGTCAAGATCTACAAGATCTGCCCAATGTTCAATTGTTGATAATCTATTATCTTGAGCTTGTAAATCACTTTCGAGTTGTGTAATTCTCTTCTCATGATTTTCTACATCAGCAGACAAGTGAGCCATACCATTAGCGAGTTCAGCAATATTGTTTGCATTCTCGTTAATTCTGGTATTCATACCAGCTGCATCTTTACCGTTAGCAGTAATCCAAGCTGCGATTTCAGAAAGCGTATCGAAGTCTTCAGGAGCAGATGCTACAACTTGAGCGATATAATGTGCAGTTGTGTTTCTTACACTACCTGGAGTTTGTTCTGATGCATTCAAAAGATCTACATCACTTCTAAGTCTAGTGATATTGGGAGCTGTAACATCTCCAGTAAACGCCCCAGTGCCATTTACAGTAAGATTGCTGTTTATGTTTACAGGACTTCTAAAGTTAGCTGCTCCAGTAACATCTAAAGGTCCAGCAAGTACAGTATTACCAGTAATATTAGCTCCATCGCTTACAGTTAAATGTCCGCTTACAGTAGCATCTCCAGTTACACCAAAGTCGCCATTGTTTACAGTAAGGTCGCCATTATTGATAGTAGCATTTCCTGTAACAATAAGGCCATTTGATGCTTCGAGTGTCTTACAATTGATATTATCTGTAGTAACGTTCTTAAGATTAGTGTGGCCGTTTACAGTAAGGTCTCCTTGAATGGTCTCATTACCTCCAACAAATACACTTTCAGAAGTATACAAAGAAGACATTGTAGTAGGGCCAGTTACGGCTAAAGTTCCACCTACTTCTGCTTTATCACCTACAGTAAGATCGTCTCCAACATTTAAATCTTGAGCAATACTTGCATTACCAGTTTGTACGAAGAAATCTCCTCTTTGTACGGTAAGATTTCCATTAGTAATAATCGCCCCGTCGTTAAGTGTTGCAAATCCATCTACTGTGAGAGTGCCGCCTATAGTTTCGTTTCCAGTAACAGCAAGATCACCTCCTATATTTGTATTACCAGTAATATCGCTATTTCCAGTTATCGTATTATTTCCATTAAGATGAGATGCACCTTCTACAACGAACATGTAAGGAACACCATCGGCTACGCCATCTCTATTTTTGATAGTAGTAACTCCATCAGCATACTGTATCGCGGTGACACGCTTGTTTATAATATCTTGGAAGTTATCTACAGATACAGCTTCACCAAATTTATCATCATATAACTGGTATGCATAAGCTAAGGCGTCGTTGTGTTCAGCATCGCCAATGATTGCATTTACTGTAGCATTCAATAACGTGCCATATATTTTAATTTCTCTATTAGCTCTCATTACGCAAATTTAATTTTAATATTCATTGTACCATCCAAGATAGGAGCTGCACTACGATAACAATAATAGCCGCCATGTATAACAGCATCTGTCATAGGAACTCTGAAACCAGAAGAAAGTTCTGCAGCAAGTTCACTAAAGTCATCTGTAGACTTAATATAATGAATTCTGCGCTGTGAGAATATCCACAAATATTGAGCGCGAGTATTGTTTGGTAATGCATACCACTTGTCTTTCGCACTGTATTCTACCAAGAAATCGTCTGAAGGATCTACTTGTTCGATATCTTCTTTTGGCGAGAATCCCATAAGTAATGTATCCATATCTTTTACAGTTACGTTGAACGTATATGATACGTTATTATCTATATCTCTAACAGTAATTTGTACTGTCTCTTCAAATCCACCATTCTATATTTCATGAGCATATAAAGTACCGTCTGCACCAACACTCAGAACTTCAGGATTAGAAGAACTAAATATAAGTTCATTAAAGTGCCAATCTGATGGATTATATAATGCTACAACACCATCCTTAAGTTTAGCATATATATAATAATCAACGCCATCTACGTCATGTTCACCGATCATCATCCTACTGCGAGTAGCCATGAGATAATCATCACTCTCTGCATATACACTTGCAAGAACATTCTCTCTTGCTCCTGTAGAATCGGTGTTTATAATAATGTTGCCAGATTCTCCGCTATCATCATCAACAAGCTCAAATACATCACCTCTATCAATAGTATATGTGCGAAGATTGTGTCTTCCCCAACCTTGTTCAAACACAGTAAGAACTACAACAAGCTTATACGTACCGCAGAACTTCTGTTGTACTGCAGGGAACATGCATGTCAGAGTATTAGTCTCGTGAAGAACTTGAGAGTCAGCAAGATAGAAAGGCTCCATCATATGTGTTCCATTAAACTTAATTCCATCTTTGCCAAACGTGTCTATAGCATGCTCGTCTGGTGGAAGGACTGGAACCATTGGATCTGGCATAGGCATATGACCATGGAAATGCTCTGGATAATGCCCAAAACCACGATAGCCAGGCCACCAATGATAATCGTGAAAATCAGGTAAGAATCGGTTATAATTACAAACATTAGCAGGAGCCATATGATAACTTGGGAAGCCTGCGTTGTTTATATTGTTTTCTGTAGGATGATAGAAATCAGGAAAACCAACTCTCTTAAAGCACTTAGGATCTTCACCAATTGGAGGCTTTGAGAACGAGGTGTTAATTAAATAACATCTCAGTTGTTTGACACTAGACTAATCAAGATCGTCCATCTTATAGAAACCAGCGGCTTCATTTGGCTCTATCTTAAGCTTAAGTCTAATATCATTACCTATTCTAATTTTTCTCATATTGCAATATGTTAATAAAAAAGGCTAGAGACGGGCGAAGCCCACCCCCAGCCAGTTTTATATGTTTTTGATTTATCAAGCAACGAAAGCGTCGAGGATAGTCTTCAGACTAGCCAGCTGGCCAGTCAGACCATAAACCTCAAGAGTCTGCTTTGTCTTACGGAAGATATCATCAGCAGCACGATACATGTTCTCAAACTCGAGAGTAAGAGCATCGTAATGTGCGTTGATGTCCGTCTCCATAGCAGGCTTGATGATGGGCCATGTGCCCTCACCACGGTTCAGGATTCCCAGATAACCCATAGCCTGTGACTCGCGGTCACGAACCAGTTTAGCAGAAGCTTCGTACTGCTTTCCAGGAACCTTAGCCACTATAACGCCCGTTGGGAAATGCTTATTCTTTGACTCCCATCCGTCTGCAGCAGGATCGGTGTAATAGATATTAGCATTGAAACGAACCTTGTTAGCCCAGTTCAGGGTATCGTTAGACTCATCGTCGTCGTAAGGAAGTGCGGTCAGAACAACCTTAGAAGCAGCGCCATTAGCAGATACGCGTGCACGCTTCCACTCAGAGTTGATCTGGTTAGCGATGTTCTGAGCAATAGTAGCTGCAGTATCGCCCTCCTTCGTTACATACTCATAAGACTCAGTCCACTTGCGGAAGCGAGTAGGCAGATCCTTGAAAGTAAGACGAACGATGATACGCTTACCACCCTCAGCGAACTTGTTCAGCAGCTGTGCGTCGATATTGGTGAAGTCGATAGTAATCTGATCCTCAGTATCGGCAGTGTAAGTAAGTGCATTGAAGCTCTTGATGTCAGCAGCCTTAATCTCATTTGACCACTTGATGATCGGGAGATAAGCTACGCTACCATCCTGCTTGCGGAGAACAGTGTTCTTCTTGGTTACAATACCAACCTTAATGGTATTGATATCACCAGCGTTAGCAGCTGTAACATTATAGATCTTATCAGAAGCAACGTCTGGATCGCAGTTCATGATAATAAACTTGCCAGCATCAGCAGAAACGGCATTCATAGAAGCTGCAGCAGCAGGAGCAGCATTCAGCACAGCACCTGAAGCAAGATTGCTAACAAGTACAGTATTTACGTATGTAATCATATTTATAAATTAATTTTTTCTACTTCCCCTATACATTCTAAAAAGAATAACCGGATTGTGATCTACGCGGTATTTTTAATGATCAAAACTTTATAGAGTCTAGACCTAACTAGCTGGGGTTTCCACGTTAAAATTATTCTTGTGTGAGTACTTCTTTTGTTATAGTTTCGTACCGTTTATCACCCTGGTTCTCAATATACATTTGAGCAGCCATTTTGATAATCTCGTACATAATATCATCATCGAAATCCTCGTACTCAGCTTTAGGATTATCGAGTGTTAATTCAGTAGGCCTTTTTAAGTAGCCTAAAGTATAGGATTTAATTGTATAATTCTTATCTGTTAAAAGCTTACATCCACCATCAAAACGTATTCTAAGTGGTCTTGCTCTATGGTGCTTATAGTGAAAGTCAGTAAGACTATTGTTTATTCTATACATGAAACTATCTTGTGTACATTCAAATACGCACGTATCCATTTCATGTCCACCGTCTATAGAATCTATTACAACATCTTCATTAAGAGCATAAAGAAAATCACTAGGATAACTAAGACTGTATCCAGTATAATTAGCATGTTCGTCTGTGGTGAATTCTGTCGTAGCATATGTCTTAAACAACGACACAAGATCTTGCCTACGTTTCTCAGTTTGTTCATAACCCATACGGTGAGTAAAATCACCATTAAATCTAAGTTTAACAAATTTAGCAATAGCTTGGTTTAACCAAAACAAGGAATCTTCAGTAGCAGGCTTATTAACAGCATCGTCAAGTTTGTTTATTTCTCTTTCGAAATTGGCAACGGATTCAATATTTGTCATTATTCAGCCTCCTTTTTCTATTGTTTTGGTTGTGTAGCAGTTAAATGTCTTACATAAAGATCAGTAGCCCCTGCCACAAGATCTTCGAAACACTCGTATGGCAATTCACATGGAGTGTTGATGTTGAAATTTGCTGGTATTTTAATATAAGTAATGTCTATAGAACTTACATTCGTATATTCGTCGTGAATTATCTTTATATTACTTCCTTCGAGTGTAGCAATCGGATTGCGAAGAATACGGTGTTTATCGTAATTCTAGTTAATAATTCTATTAACATCAGACTATTTCAATAGTATGTTGGAGACAATGCCGTCGTTATTAGTGTTATAACTTCCTGTAACTCTTGACACTGAACGTATATATTGGTAGTAATCTCCTGGTAATCCAAACACCTTATTATCATAATCGAGAGTAGAATCAACAGAACCGTTAGTGAGATTAATATGCCTTATTAAAGGCCTTAATATATCTTCTCCTAAAATAGAAGTTCTAGTACCAGATTCTACTTGATCATCTTGTCTATAGATAGCATCAATATACTACTTCTAGAATTGATTTAAGAATGCATATATATCTTCAGTATCTATTTTATTCTCTATCTTAAAAGTTGGCAGAATGGTTTGAAGCCTGCGTTCAACCTCTATGCCCAATTGCCTAGTTTGTTCTTTTGTCATGCTTCAAGTCCTCTCATTTGTGCTTTAGTTTGAAGCCTTGTAGACTCTACGTTCTCAAGAGCCATCAATACTGCAAGCGATATTAATTCTTCTGCCATAGTATCACTAAGTTCAAATGTTCCATTAAATGAACTACTGAATGCTGAAGGTTGTTTAACATAAGTTATATAAAATGCACCAGGAGCACCAGCGCCATGATTCATATTTTCTACATTGTCATATAAAACTATTATCTAGTTATTTTCTATATACGCCACTGCATTTTTAATCCACGGCCTATTTGATACTGTTTGCTTAAACTTTTGTGCATTCTCATGACTTAATAAAGTAACAGGTGCTTTATTTCCAAATATTTCTACTGTACCAGATATGTAATACATAAAACTACTAGGAAGTGAATACCATCTAGAATTTATAGCACTTGAATGTTCTCCTGCCGAAGACACTCCAGTTGTGGTAACTAATGGCTAAATATCTGATATAGATTTACTATCACTCTCAAAAGCAGCTTGTCTTGGATTATTTCCAGTTACTTTCTAAGATATTAAAGCAAGGTAAGCTTTATTAAGAATTGTAGCAATTTCAGTTGGTGTAAGCGACGGATATGACGAAGTAACGTTAGCTTTGTCATATTCTATCATGAATTTCGTATATATATCGTTGTGCGTCATATCTCGTTGTTTTGATCATTAG
>Ga0256407_10002285_pt1 | contig 37114 bp, 42 predicted proteins | sample RumenRJG_04DNA_FD_193489 | JGI IMG/M metagenome (GOLD analysis project Ga0256407, IMG submission 193489) | Bovine rumen microbial communities from Lethbridge, Alberta, Canada - RJG_04 | ecosystem: Host-associated > Mammals > Digestive system > Stomach > Rumen | place: Canada: Alberta... | reverse complement strand
GATATAATTCTTTCTTTTGCTGTTGGTTTTCTATGCCCAGCTATTGCTCTTGCGGTTGGTTGAGGTGTTTCTCTATGGACATATCCAGCACCTCTTGGAGTTGATTCACTAGAGCTAGTTCCTGAACTGCTATTTGAGCTATCACCACTATTTCCACCACTATTTCCATCATTATTCCCACCACTATTTCCTGCTGTTCCATTAGTACTTCCAGTAGTGCTTATATCTGTACTTGTTGTAGACTTAGCTTCTACAGTAATAGCTCCATAATTCATTACTCGATTATGTAATTCATCAAACATGTCTCCATCTAAGAACTTTTGTACATATTCTATAATACCTGTCTCATCTTCTAAATATTGTTCGAGTGGGTTTTCTTCCATAGCTATTAGAGTTTCCGCCATATCTGGACTTGTTTCTATAACTGTACTTCCATGTACTATTGCGCCATTTGCATCAAAATTAATATCTCCATATCCATTTTGAATGTCTGGTACTTCTTCATTGTTGGTTAAATCACTATTTTCATCAGTAGTGTCTGTATTACTATTTTGATTATCAGTTGATGAATTATTATTATCTTGATTATTTCCGCTTGTAGATGATTGTTGTTGATTAACTTTATTTTTAGCTATTTGTTGCATATTTTGCTCTGCTTGTTGTTGCGTACTTACGTCATTCTCTGTTCCGTCAGTTGATGGGTTCTGATTATCAGTTGTTGAAGTTTCACCATTATCTGTAACAGTTTTTGGTGGACAAATATAAAATACACCTAAAAATTCACAAATAGCTTGAAAGGCGTCTCTAACATTTTGATTATTAATAAAAGATTGTCTAAAATCGTCAGGTATCTTTTGTTGAAACCTACGCCCAATACTATCAACATAAATAGTTACATCATTTTCAAATTCTTTAACTCTTGATATTTCGCCTCTAAAAAATGGCTTAATATTTGAATTATCCCAATACTTAACTAATGAATTTGCGGCGTCTTGCTCATTAATATTTGAGTTAGCATTAACGTAATCAAAAACAAAATCATTTCCAACATATATTGTTAACTGACCTGTATATGTTGTCCAATATGAAAGATTTTGTACATCTAACTTCGGCATTTTAATAATAGCTGTTGACAAACAGTTAGATGCGTCCCATGATATATCAATGCTTGTAAAGTAATTATGAATAAGGTTATCTTGAGCTGTAATAACTACTATATTATTAACTGGCTTTTCATTATCCTCTTTATTTACAGCGGAAGCAATATCTTCTAAGCTTTTTAAATGTTTCTTAGCCTGCTTAGCAAGCGATTCAATAGTATTAACTTTATCTTCTTGCTTTTCTAATTTTCCAGTCTTAGAATTAAATACATAAGCACTTGCTTGATTACGTCCTCGATTAATCATTGAGTCACCTGTTCTGAATCATCAGCGGCACCAGAGTTCTCAGTACTTGAATCTTCACTTGTTGTACTCTCTGGCTTTTTACCTTCAGTTGAATATGCTTCGTCCATAAATACAGCTTCTTCAAACTTTAAATGCCATTTTGCGAAACTTTCTCCAGCGCCAATATTATATGAGACGTCTGTAATAACTCCTTGAAAAACACCAAACGTATGACTTGTAAATCTACAAACCCAACCAGAATGTTGTTGTAAAAAGGTATTTCTGAAATCTGCAAATTCAGGTGTAGCTTCTAAGTCACCTTCAAAACTTAAATAAGTATTATTTTCTACAGCGTCCCACCATTCTTGTTTATAATTTTTAAAAGCGTTTGTTGCGCCTCCAATCATATATTCATTATCATTACCAAAAATCCAAAATTGTGCTAATAAATCTGTTAAATATACATCACATTCTACTGACATATGTTTTTCAACTGCATTAGATACACCAATACGTCCTTCTGTTGTGTCATAAAAGTCAAATGTGATTTGATGAGGTGTTACATTAACATCTGTAACAGGAAAGATTTGTGTTTTAGGTTCTTCAGTCTTTTTTGCAATATAAGCGACTGTACTGTATGTAAATTTTTGTCTTTGTTGAATAGGTGTTATTTTAAGCATTCCTTGCTGATTGCTCCATCTTTGTGCAACAGCTTTGTATACTTTAGGGACACCAGTATACCAATCTTGAGATTGTGTGGAGTCATATTGAATAGCACCACTACTCATACCGTCCCATGTAGTTGAATCAAAATTTAATGCCCTTGAATCTTGCGGACTCGCATTAGGGTCGCCATTTAAAGAAGCTTGTAAATCTTTATCATTCTCAACAGTAACTGGCTCATAACTTTCCCATTCATATTCAGTATTAGATGAAGAACTTGTACTATTATTACTTACGTCATTTCCCTTATTATTTGTCATTTTTTAACCTCATACTGTTGGATTTTGATTTCCATTATTGTTGGTATTATCTGTGGTTGTGCCACTTTGGGTATCAGTACCTTCTGCCTGTGTTGAATCATTCGGATTCTGTGTCATTGAACTTGATTGAGTAGGTGATTGACCAATTGTTCGAGAAACTGTTCGAGGAACTACTTGCTCTTGCATTTCTATGATTAAGTTCATGAGAGCGGATTTAATTTTCTCTGGGTCATCTTCTGTATTTATATTGATATTATGGATATGTACAACTGTTGTCGAAGTCTTACCAGTAGATTGCTGATTTGTTTGTTGTGTTGGTGTTGTAGGTACATTAGCTTGTTCTATTTTTGGAGCTTCTTTAACTGATTCTTGGAAATTATCATATACTTGACTTGTGTCTGTAGTTTGAGACATAGTTTGCATTACATTATTATTTCCAGTTGTTGGAGCTTGTGACATTCCTGCACTTGCTAATGCTCCACCAAACGGACTATCATGATAATTACTTAAAGAACCTGTTCCATAATCATTACGTTCAGCTTCATTATCAAGCATATCTTGCAATATTTTATTTCCTTGTGCATCTAATTCATTTAATCCTTCTTGGTATGCAGCAACTTTTTTCTGGTTTTTAGCAGTTTCGCCTGTAAACCAATCCCAAGGACTTAAAGCGCTTAATATCAAATTCATATAAGCAAACAACAAATCCCACCACATTTCTGTCTTAGCGGTGTTCATCATTTCTTGGAATTGCGCTACAATCATCGCATCACCGAGATTATTCATATCACCGAGACCATATTCACCTTCAGCATCTATAGCCATTACTTTAGCTTGTGTTTGAGCCTGAATCATACCTATTTCAGCTTGACCAATTTTAGTAGCTTGACTAACTCTATTTTCAGTTTCTAACCAATCAAGCATCATACCTGCTGTTTTACCATTAATACCTGTAGCATCAGAGAACTCTTTAACAGCATCTGCAAATTCCTTTGAACCTCTTGCAGCCTCAACAGAACCATACCTTTCTATTAAACTACTTTCTTTATCATATAATTCTTGTAATGGCTCTTTATTTCCTTCAACTTGAGCAAAGAACATTGAGTTTTCATCGTATACTTTGGATACATATTCTTGTTCTGCGGTTCCTTTAAAAATTTTACCAACTTGAGATTCTTTAATTTGTCTAATATTAGATGTGGTGCCTTCATAATTTTGATATTGAGATTCAAAATCACCACCAGCAATAATACCAAGACCAGCTTTTTGTAAATCTGCTCTAAGTCCATATTCACCCCATATAGCATCATTACGCAATTTAGCTTCTTCTCGTATAGATTTTTGTTTTTTAATACGAGAGGCTTCTAATTCATATAAGGCAATAGCTTCTTGTCTTGCTGCTTTTTGTTTTTTGATAGCATCAGTTTCTGACTCACGTGCTTTTTTAAGGTCTTTATATTGAGACACAGCAATATTGTTTCGAGCTGTATTTTCTTCTAATTCTTTACGTGATTTCTCAAGAGCTTTAGCATGCTCTCCTTCCCAAAATTTAACTACTACTAATGTAGCGGCTATAGCTGCTAAAATTAATCCTATTGGACCAAGTAACATATCTAATACAAATAAAGCGGCATTAAGCCCCCATGTTGCGACAGCAGCACTTGCTTCTGCAACAGTTTCAGCTGTCTTTGCTGACACAAGTCCCCAGGTAGCTAATTGGTCAACAATCTCTGTACCACTTAAAAACATTTTAGCCACATCAAGCATCCACGTTACAGCTTCTAAAGCAGTTATGGCTCCATTTAAAGCCCATGATGCTGTAGCTAATGGAGGAAAAACTTCAGATGCTCTTTCGAGCCCATCATTAAAACTACGCATAGGTCCCAATACCCCTTCTATTGTTGATTTAATAGAATCTATTCCTTCAATATATGCATCAGCTGCTTCATCATCTTTTTTAGATGCTACAGATTTTAATACTGACATAACTTTATCATTTATCTTGTTAGATATCTCTTCTCCTAAATCAAGCCCTGCCATAATATGTTGATTACCTTGTCCGTCTTTGTTAACTATATAGCGAGCTTTATTAAATTTATTATCCATATCTGGGAATAAAGAACCATATTTAGATTTCATTTCATTATTAATTCTATCTTCATACTCAGAATTTTCTTGTCTTTTAGTTTTTTTCTTTTTAGTATATTCTTCTGATGGTGTTTGAACTCCGACTCCCATAAGATGTTGATATTTACCAGCTTCAATATCTTGAATATTTTTTAATTTTTGTTCCTCTGCTTTTCTTTGAGCATTTTTTATATCAATATATCCACTATTTTCCACTAATCCAGGCATACCAAATGGTTTAGGTTCATATGCTGGATTTACAAATTCCTGACCATGGAAGGAAAGTGTTAATTTATATATCTGCTCTACATTTTCAACTAAAGCAGATAACTCACGACCTATAAAGTCTGTTTCCTCTTCTATTACTGTAGCTATATCACTTCGTGTAATAACTTCTTTCTCTTTATTTTTTTTCAAAACTAATTGAGGCAAGTAATTATTTATATAATCAAAAAATTCAGTATCAGCTTTTCCAGTGTCAGTAATATTGGCACCTATATAACCATCATGTTTAAAGTAATTATGCCAATCTACTATATCAGATGGGGTATAATTTTGAATAGATTGCTGCCATTCATTATATTGTTGTTGTGATAAGGCTCCAGACGCTACTTGCGCTTGTTTTTGTTTACTTATTTTATTATAATGAGATATAGCTGCTTTATCTCCCTTATAATATCCCCATTTTAGCAAATCTGTTTCATCATATCCTGCATCATATTGTTTTTGGATATTTAACATTTTCTTAAATGAGACATCATCGCCTAAATATGCTGTTTCGGCTGCTTCTTTGTTTTTAATGTTTAATAATCTTTCGCCTCTTGTGATAAAAATTCCGTATTGTTGTAATAAATCTTTTTCTTTTGTTTTAAATTCTTTTAATACGGTTTTAGCATCACCTTTTGCTCTAGGGTGTGCAGCTTGATAATCTCTTCTTCTTGCTGTAAAATAATCTTGAAACTTAACAATATTATCATCATTAGCTCCAATTTCTAAATAACCTTCTTTGTTAGCTAAATTACTATTAATAATATCATTAATAGAGGGTAATACCTTAGTATATTTACTTTGTGGATTTTTAATCAAATCTTTTGTTCTTTGCCATGTAGCAATACTATCTCCATATTCGATTTGATAATTATCTTTACTATATTTCGATATATCATAAATAAAATTATCTATATATCCTACAACATCTTCAATATTTTGCACAAAAAAATCAACCATAGCATCTAAATCATCACGATGCATATATTGACCATATCCTTCATTTTCTAAATACTGAGCATGTTCGTCCATTCTTTGTTTAGCAATTTTAGATGGCTCCATACCTAATTTTTTTAATGTATGATATTCAACATATTCAGCTTCCCATTCTTTAAAATGACCCATATGATAATTACCTACTGACTCACTAGTCAAAGTAAAAGGTATGTAATTAGAATCAGCTGGAGATAAATTGCCCCTTTCATATTGATTTCTTAATAAATGAGTCATTTCATGTATAAAGGTACTAATTTGTTCAGTATTATCAAATGTTGTACTATCTGGGTTATAATCAAATGGACCAGCTGGTAACCAAGTAACACCCATAGCTGATGTCTCTCTAAAGTAATTTAGTACATTTTCAACCATATCATTAAATTTATCTTCTATTGGGGCGTCCATAGGTGATGTATAGCCAGGACCTTTTTGAGGAGCTTTTGTTCTTTTTAAAGCACTGCCACTAGCTTTTTCTACATCTTCTTTTGTTTTTAGAGACACTAAGTTATTTACAGCATCAATACCATTCATATTAAGTATATTACTATCACTTCTACCACTATTAATCATTGATGAAACTTCATCAACCACAACACTTGTTACAGCTGCAATTTGAGCTGGATTTAATAATAAAATGTCTGCTTCACTTCTAACAGCAGCTCCGCTCATTTCTCCAGTAACTTCATTAGGTAATTCAATAAATGGTTGACCATTTCCTAAAGTGTATTCAAGTTGGTTATTATATACATTTCTTGATTTAACTCCATCAATAAAAGTTTTATCGCCTAATAAATCAGCGTTAGGGTGTATACCTAATGTACCTTCTGGCGCAAAGACATTAGTTCTATAATTAACAGCACCATTGCTCCATGTATAATAATCTGCAATTCTTGAAGTATATGATGTTGAAGTTGTACCTAAATATTCACCTAAATTCTCACCAGTAAGAGGTAAACGCCCACCTCTGTATAGTTTAACATTATCTACAAGTCCTTCTGAATTTGAGATAATTTGACGCATATTTAATGATAATGTATCTAAGAATATGAAATAGAAATCTTCAAGCCATGTATTCATATTGGCATATAATTCGTCATCTATTTCACCAGGATATGTTTTCAACTGAAGCCATGTACTATCTATAGCAAAATGTTTATCTACTAACCCCATATAGTCATATATAGCATCTTCATCAAATTTATTTGAATCGAACATTTTTTCAAAGTCGAAATCATTTTTTAAGAACCACATCATTGATTGGAAACGTACAATATCATTCCAATCACGACCAAAATTAGTTCCAAATCTTTCATAATTTGACATATCAAAACCATATGGTCTGACAAAATGCTCTAATGCTGTTTTATTTGCAGGACTAAGATAATCTTGCACATCTTGCTGTGACGGTAATAAATCATATTCTAAATCTTGCTCGTCATCTGTTCTAAACTCGTCTCTATCAAAATCAGCTATAATATCCTTTATTACATCTGAGTCTCTACGTAAGAACTCAATTCCTGAATCAAATACTCGATTAATTCCTAAGTTTTTATCAAAAGCATTTGTTATTTCGAGACCTAATAAACCTGCATTTTGATTAAAAAGACCTCTTGATTGCAAAATAGCATTACTAATATCGGTTTGTTCATCAACTAACGCCCAGAACATATGACCAGGTGAATGACGACCTAATCCATCACCTACGAAACCATTTACTATAGCAGCTCCTAATTCTTCTCCTCCAGCTCTAAGTAAATCTGCATCATTTTGCATATCTGCAACAATATCCATTAATTCATCTTGTATTGCTTCAGAAAGTCCGAAAGACTCTGCATTGTTTTGGAAATTTAAAATAGTTTCTTTATGTCTTGCAATATTATCAGCAATATACTTAATTGTATTTTCTTCAATTTTACTATATCCAGAATCATTTTTTAATACGCTCATTGCTGCCTTTACAGCGACGTCCCAATCAGTACTAGTATCATCTAATTCAGAAAAATGACTTAATACAGCATCTGTAGTGCTATTAAATCCATTTGTATCAATATGCAATTGAGAAACAATTTGATTAGCTATACCTGAGTTATTTAATAAAAATTGCCTACGTCCACGTGCGATATCTTGTAAAGAATCTTCCCATAACTTATTAGTTCCGCCATTTCCATCTGAGCCTCTAACAAGTTCATCTATAATTCCTTGCCTAACTCCTTCATCTTGTGCTTCAATAGCTGCACGTGCTTGTTGTGCAAATTCAGCTCGTCTATCGCCCTGTGTACTATCATAAAATTTAAAATCATCTAATCCAAGTTTTTCAGCTATATATTGTACTTGGCTATCTTTAATACCTTCCCATGGATTTTCATGTGTTTCTAATACACCTTTTTCAAGTACAAGTCTTATTTCAGACTCGTTAGCTGTTTTAGTAGCTTCTATACCTCTTTCGCTAACTTGAGTAAATAATTTTTTATAAGCGTTTCTTTGAATAGAATTAATATTATTAACATCTGTATTAGATAAGGCTCTTGTGTATGTCCTTAGGTCACTATATGCTTGTTTAAGTCCTGCTTTAGCTTCTTGATAACCTTCTTCTGTTTTTTCATATTTAAAATCTACATTACCATAACTATTGCCACGAACTCTGTTATTAAATATATTTGATAATATATGAGCTTGAGCATTACGCTCTTGGTTACTTTGTGGACCGCTTTCGTTATTTCCATCGCCCCACCTACCTTGTGTCCTGTCACTATTTAATAATTCAAAGATTTCTTGCACCCATACATTAATAGCTTCTAAAGTATCTTTTTCTTCAAAATCTTCTATAATAATTGGTTTAGAGACTATTTCGTCAACATTCTGTTTAGTAAGGTCAACAAAAGCTTGATAATTTGTTTTAAATTCTTTAGTACCTTTAAAACGTTCAAGAATCATATCTTGAGCTGCTACGTGTAAATTTTCCCATGGTATACGTCCATGTTCCTTATACCAATCAGATGCCATATACATTTGACCAGCAATATCTCTTTCTGCCGCCATTTTATTTCTGGCAGATAAACCATGCTCTTCGTAATGTTTCTTAGCTAACCCTTCTTGGTCTCCTTTTCTAAGTAAAAATATAATATCTTTAGTTTTTTCAATCTCTTCTCTGGTTTTTGTCCATTCCCCTCTAAAACCTCTTGTTTCGTCTTTTGCTTTACCTAAGCCAGACATAAATCCACCAACAGCTGGGACTAATTTATTAAATATCATTAAACCAGTTCTGAATGCAACAAAAATCATTCCAGCTGCTACAGCTTTATCGGCAAATGGTATTTTAGTAAAAATATCTAAAAATATTCTAACAGGAGTTAAAAGAGCGCTCATCACATCTAATATGTTAGACCCCACTCTTGTCATAAAATTTTGAGTAGTTTGCCATATTCTATCTAAATTACCTCTAACAGTTCCTAAAATAACATCTAACTTTTTACCTAAGTCCCATGCATTAGCAATGCTTTCTTTATATTGCTGAACCTCAGAGGTATCAATTTTCATAATTTGGTTAGCTTGTTTATAACCAGCAAAATCAGAATAAAATTCAAGTTTTTCTTGTTTTGAATATCCACGAGCTTCTAAAGCATTATCAAGTACATCTTTCATCTCTGAAATAGACAACATAGTTTCTCCGTTGTCATTCCATAAATCATTAACATTTAACCCAATACGTGCCAATGCTCTTTGAGCTGTATCTTTTTGACCTGCTGCAATAAATGCCCTTAAAGCAGTACCTGCCATTTCTCCTTTAGTACCACGTGAACCTAATTGAGCAATTACAGCAAATAAATCTTCTTGGTCCATTCCAGACGCAGAAGCGTACCCTCCTACATGCTGTAATGTTTGTATAATATTTTGAGCGTTAATAGGAGCTGATTCTGATGTAGATACAATATGTTGGTTCATTTCTTGTACTAACTGTCCGTAGTTAGCATCATTCATATCTACTCCAGCTTCTGATAATAAGTTTGTAGTAGAAATTAAATCATTAATAGAATCTTCTAAGTCTAATCCTTCAAGTTTTGATAGCTTAACACCCTCAGCTAACACTTCTTTCATAACACCTGTACTAGTAATACCTGCTCTTGCTAATGCCTCTAATCCTTCTGTCATTGATGATGTAGCCATACCAAATTTATTTGAAAATTCCATAGCCGCATTACCAATATCTTGAGCATTGATAGCTTCACCACCAATAGCTTGTACATTAGCTATTTGTTGTTGAAAATGTATAGCATCTTTGGCGGCAGAAGTAAACATAGCACTAACAGCTACTCCTGTACCCATTGCTAACATATCAGTATGTGATAAAAATTCAGATGTTTTAAAAGCGAGCTGACCTAATATGTTACCAACTGTATTAGATAACCCCATCATCTCACTTGAGACTTCGGCTATACCTCTCGCTTCAATATTAAAGGTATAATTCACATAATCCTGTGGGGTGTTAATTGTTTGTGTTTGTGACATTTGAAAGATTCCTTGGGATTTATTTAAAAAAAAAGGAGAGCAACTATAACGTTGACTCTCCTAAAGTAGCGAAATGAATATTATCCTAAAAAGGGACAATGTCCTCCGAAATGTTCCCTTTTCCACATAATTCCTGCTTGTATAAATATTTTTTGTTCTAATGTTAATAGACCTTCAGCTTCCAGTTCTCTAACTTCAGCTGGTGTTTTATGTAAAAAATCACACATAAGAAAGTCTAATTGTAATTGTGGAGAATTTTCGATACTATTTTTGAAAGTCGTCGAAAATGTGTGTATCGTCTATATTTGTCAATACTTTCATAATTTGCTCTACTAATCTTTGTACGAGCGCTGTATCAACTTTACTTCTCCATTCATCTTGTGAAAGTTGTGGCTCAACCACTACTTTCTCTAATAAACGATAATTATAATTATTTGATTCTTCAAGTTCTTGTGCGGTCATTTCATCTAAGCTTTTAATAGCTAATGACCTGTCAAGAATATCAGAGTTTTCTGCTTCAGACAACCTTTTAACTTTAAACACCATTACAGACTCGTCGTCCATAATTAGCGGAACATTTACAGTTTTACCTAATCTACTAAATAAAAGTTCCCTTGTAGCTTGTGTTGCTTTATATTCTTCTATTTTCTTTTTCTTTTGTGATGTACTTCTCTTTTGAGAATCTGCTTGTAATTGTGCAATTAAATCATCACTGTTGGTTGCCTCAATCTGCACCTCGCCTTGTGGTGCTGCCTCGCTTGTTGTACTATTAAGTACCTTTTTTTCTTGTGCCATCTTTTTAACCTCAAATTATATATAAATTTTTTATAAAAAGCAGTATATTTTCTAAGTTATATAAATAAGAGATTAAGAAAAAAATAAAAAAAGTAATCGAGCAATTGCTCGATTATAAAGATTTGTATTGGAGGAATGGGTCGACTTTAGAAGCAGCTTTTGTTGTAGTATTATATACAAAATCATCAGCCATTTCCTGAGTCATACTGGTTCCGTCAGGACATTGACGTGTGCAGTGTTTTTCAAGAGCTGTTCTAATATCACACATTTTCCAAATTCTTTTAGATGCTACACCTTGTAAATCTTGTGAAACAACATCAGAACCGTTAATAGGTCCAATGTTATCTTGAGTTAACCTACAATCAGTTAACATAACTAATCTTTGTGGGTTATCTGGGTCATCGTTATTTACAAGGACTAAATCGAATTTACAACACTTATCATATAAAGTTGATAAGGTTGCATCAGAGAATGCTCTTTTCATTGAAAATTCAATTTTGTTCTTTCCTGGTCTTTGGTCGATTGGGTCACGTTGAGCAGCTACGTGATATGGAGTCATATCACGTGAGCTGTTAATAGAGATTTCTTCAACATCGTACCTTTTTTCATCGATAAGAATATAACCAGTCTCGAAAAATTTAAAGTTGTTTACTAAATCTGTACTATTATATGCATGTGGCATTCAAATCACCTATTGTACTGTCATTTCTACTTCAATTTGTCTAACAGCGTGAACTGGGCAAATTGTGAGATAAACATATATTCTACCTAATAATTGATTTTGTCTTGAATTAAGAGCAACTGTCACATCATATGCTGGATATTCATCAGTATCAACTAATGTCATATCGCTGGTTTTCATTTCTTCAAGAACTTTTTCAATTGCAGTAGTAATACTGTTTTCTATATCTGCATCAATATTTCTACCGATGTAAGGTAAACATACATCATAAACTGCATTTTGTGCATATTTTAAGATGTTCATTACACCTTCTTCATCTTCTTCATTACCTGCTTGAACAGTTGTGACACCGTCAGTTAAAGTAATGTTTCCGTAATCTTCTGTAAATGTTAATACACCAGCTTCATTGAGTCTAATGTAAGTATTAGGGTCCCATGTGTATTCGGTTTCGTATTCAACAATTGGTGCGATTTTTAAATCACCAATACTTCTAATACGTTTTCTGCCTTGTCCACCGAAGATAGATTCACCATAGTTTAATTTACTACGTAAACCTGCGATGTATTGTGTACATTCATAAGGTAATAAGTGGTTATCATTAACAGCGCCAATAGCTTGTTTTTCTTGTACTGTTAATTTAGCAACATCACCAGTCATACCAGTATCAATTAATCCTTGACCTAAGAAAAGGACATATTGATTATTAATGCTTTTAGCTTTTGCAATTAATGAAGAAATATCACTTCTATCATCAGTATTAGCACCTAAGAGAATTGTTCTCCATTTGCATGTTTCGTTATTGTTCATACCTTTTTCAGGTTCTAAATCGTCAATACCATGTTGTAAGTATTCATATTGAACAGCGGTTTCTCCGTACATACAGAAAACACCAGCTAATCTAATCCTACGTAAAGTTTTTAAAGCTTGGCGGTGAGCTTCAGCTTGGAATTTCTGAGCAATTCTTTGAGCAGATTCATTCCATTCTCCTCTGTTCCCACCAACTAATGACTGTTCACCAGCACTAATTAAATTAATTGCGTAATCAATTACTTCAACTGATGGAGCAGTAGTTGTTGCACCTGCTTCATATCTTTGAATAGCTTCTGCATTAGCTGTAGTTAAATAACTAATGTTGCTATAAGATTTATTACCTTCTGCATCATATTGAGGAGTACCAGAAGTCATAATAAATGAATCTTTAACAATAGCTGTAGTAATTAATGGTGCATATCCATCAATATTAGCGGTTGTAACAGAGTTTGGATATGAATGCATTGCTTGGGTAATAGCATCCCCTGCTGTAGTACTTTTAGCTACAATATCTAAATCTGCGTCATTTATACGGTTAACGATTTTATGAATATCTGTTCCATTTTGGATAAGTAAAGAGATAACATCAGTATCTTTATCTTTTATGACAATCCTGTATCCTTCACCAACAATTGCTTTAGAGCAACTGATAGATACATTATATACACCTTCATATTTTGATTCAATTTCAAATAATGAAGTTGGTTGTCCTGTAACAGCATCTACTGCTGGGATAACAAATCTAACTGGAGTTAAATACTCTTTAACTTGATTTTTATTATAAATATTAGATTTTACTAATCCTTGCTTGTATTGACTTGGGTCATAGTCATCTGCTTCTTTTTGTGCAGCTGTAGCTTCGGTTTTAGCTGCATCAGCAGTAGCTTCTTCTTGTGTGACTATTCTACCATTATTGTGCCATGAGTCAATATATGATTCAGGGATTAATACACCGTTACTATCTCTGTGTTCGATAACAGGGACATAATTACCATTTGTGTCTTGGGTGTAGAATAATTTAAATGTATAATCTACATTTTTCCATTTTGTTTGTCCAGCTTCTTTATAACTTTCCCTATTGGTTAAGGTTAATTCTTCTTGCATTGCTTTGTAAACAATGATATCCTTTTCTATATTGAAGCTGTATTTACCTTTTTGTGGTGCATTAACATCACTGGTTGCGGCAGCTCTTACCATAATTAATGATTGTGGATTTTGAGCAAAATATGGTCTCATATCCATACCAAAAATAGCGTAAGCTTGTGCTGCACTGCTAATATAAACAGGCTCATTGATTGGTCCTTTTGGGGCTTCAACAATAGTAGCCCATGTGTAATTATAATCTACAACTTCATCAATAGGCTCATTATTAACTTTGAAATGTATATATGGAGTTTTTTGTACCATCTTATCTACCTTCTGATAACTTCTTTCATGTATCTTTCAAATTCACTCATAGTCATTAATGTACCGTCATCAATGCCTTTTTCATCTTTAATCATATAAAAAGCGAAATCAGAAAGACCATAGATGTTTGCTATATTAATAGCAGGGTATACATCTTCTTTTAAAACTGGTGCTTGAGCTTGAGTGTTTGCTTGCACTCTTTGAGGCTTAACAACAGCTTTTTTGGTTTCTTTTTTTTCTTTAGCCATTTTAATCACTATTAACAATTATATCTGTCGCTGTTGGACCTGGTGTTCGTTCTTGGTCTAACATGTAAAAAATACCTAATTCAAAAGATATTCTTTCGACATTATTTTCTTCCAATTCACTTAAACTACGTTTATTCATAGTACGTGTTTTTATTATCCCTTTACTATGTGCTGTCTCTCCGTCTGGGAAAGTTAGACCACTAATGATAGCGTTAATTTGCACCATCTTAATATTGAACAAAGTATTTATATATAGCCCATTTTTGTCAATATAATATGTGTTTCTCTTTTTGAGTTCTCTTTTATCACGAACCCTTAGTAAAGGAATATTACCAAAATATATACTAATAATTTTATAATTATCAGTATTGTACCCCTTATGATAATATATACTTTTTTCCTCGTCTAATAGTTGAAAATCTTTATCATATCCATATAATACAGTATCAATGTCATAAAAGAAGTCAATTCTTCTCTTAATAGCACTATAGATGTTATTTGCTTGTACAATATTAGTCGAATAAATATCAACTTGAAAAATTGCATCATAAAATTTTCTTTTTATGCTGCGTCCATAACTTGTAACTCTTATAGGGTGCGCCTTTAATGAGTCGCTAAGGAATGGTGATATTCGTATTTCAGGATATTCGCTGGGTCCATCTTTAAATAAATAATTTGGAACTTCGATAATATCTCCTTGAGACTTTACTGGTGTATAGAATCCATCTTCTTTTTCATCACCAATAATTTGCCTAATACGGAGAATTAACTCATTTCTGTCCTTCATTAGATATCATCCCCATTAGATTGTCGTCTATTTTTCATATACTCATCGTTAGTTTCTTGAATCATTAATTGACCAATTTCATCAAGTGTTTCTTGTATAGCTGGTCTAATAAAGTATCTTGGACTTGTTTGTATCATATATTCTTCATAATACTCTTCATTTGTATCATTAGAGCCATTATAATAACCATATTCATAACGCTGGGTTACTAATGGCGCAGTATTAACAAAAGAAATACTTCCATTGCTAATTTTCATAAAGAACACATCATCAAAGTTATCAGCCTCAATACCAGAACGTCTTAAATTGGTTCTAATATTCTCTTGAAAGCTTTTATTAAGTCTACTTTCATATTTTTTTAAATTTTTAGTACTGGATACTGATTGTACAGCTTTAGTTAAAGCTGCTGCACTATCTTCTAACTTTGTACCAGATACACTCCATTTAGCTTGATAACTCATTCTTGTCGTCCAAAATATTTTCTATCTTCGTCCATTACTAAAGTAATATGACTTTGTCTACCTCTTAAATAATTATTAGCGTCATATTGTTTTATAAACAAATATAAAGTTTCATAATCTCTTACGAACTTAACTCTATAATTATTTAATTTGTCAGTTTCTAATTCAAAATCTGGCGTAAACAATCCATGATAAGTTAATGAAGATTCTCTACCTTGTATATCAGCTTCATCATCTTGTCTATGTTGTATTACACCATGCAGCTCTTGTACATCTTCCCATTCTTCAGTTATATTGCCTACATCGTCTTTCCTAATAATATTACCAACATCATCTTTCAAACGTTTATTGTCTTTTTGATAAACAACACGTTTCTGAAGGAAGTATTGCTCATTAGGTCTTTTAAGTAATCTCTGTAAAGTATAATAACTCATCTATTTCCACCTGGTCCATGATAACCATATTTAGTTCTTGCGCCAGGTCTATCATAGGCATATAAACCATATAAGCCATAACTTTTTTTCTTAAGGTTAGCAAAATCTTCATTTGCTATATCACACCATGTATTTTTATTCTTATCGAAATCTAATACAAATGTTTCCCTCACTTCGTCAACTTTATATGATTTTGGGCTTACAATAGCTGTTGGGTTAATTCTGAATATATGACAAGCTATTTGAGTATATAATGCTTGTTTAAATTTCGGCGATTCAGTATCTATTTCTTCATCTTCAGGTAAGTAAGCTAACAAATACTGTGTGAAATGTTGAATATAAAATGCTAAATCGTCATCACTTATTAAATGTTCGTCTAAACTAAATAATCTCCTGACTACATGTATTTCAGACGTTTCATTTAGGTATGCATCTAAAGTTTCTAAACAGTTATTAAAAAAGTCGCAGTATGTTGAGTATTCAGGATATTTATCCTGCACTTGCTCATTGATGGTTTCTAAGTACCCCATTTCAGTCAACTCACACCCAATACCATATATAATGGTTTCCTGAAAGAGAGTTAAATCATCTTCCAGGATATTGGGATTAATTGGGGTCTCTTGGTTTTGTGTTAATATTTCCTCTTCTGTCAAAGAAGAGTCAATTTTTGCGTAGGAACATACGTAACTGAAAAAATGCTTAATTAAGAAAGCAATTACGGAATCATCTACTTGGGCATTTAATAATTCTTTTATGTATCCTACGTCGATTATCATGTTTCTATTCCTTTACTCTTGTTGCTTGAATTGATTCAGGGTCTGCTAATACAAATCCATCAGTATATAAATGTGTTCTTGCTTTAGCAGTAACAAATTCTTTAGGATTTGTACCTACTTGATTACCTATAAGAGTCCTTTGACGGTCTCTTTCAGCAATATCTTCAGGTGTGTCAATATCTCCTTTTTCGTAAAGATATTCAAATAATTCCTGAGAAATATATACAACTTCATCAGCGTTAACTGTTAAAGTTGATGGTTCATTCTCGAACATTGGTAAATATTCTGTTTGTGCAGCCCCATCAACAAGAGTTGTTACAGCTCTTTTTAAATTAACTGTTTTGTGTGATGCAGCACTAAATTGTGGTTTAAAAGTGATTGGAATCTTTTTTTGCTCTTCCTTCTTGTCTGCTTTAGATTCAGAGCTTTTTTTCTTCGCCATATTATTACCTCGTATTATATTAAAAATGTTTTAAATATTAAATAAATTAATTATTGTGGTCTAGCAGGATAACCATCGAGTGGGTCCCATCCAGCAGGGAAAACACGTTGTTTGAGTGTGTCATTCCTTGTAATTTCAATTTTACTGATTGCGTCAGGCTCAACACATACAGGTTTTTGATATTGAGTAAAGTCTACGACATCTTCACGAGTAGCATTTAACCTATAAGGTTCAACTTTGACTCCACCTTTATGAACAAGTAAAATTGGTTCTTTTGTAGTATCAATTAAAAATACATTGTCTCCGACTTCAGGTACGATTTGAATAGCCATACCATCAACCATTTGACCGACATTACCAGTAACTACAACACCAACAAGACCAGAGTTTGAATAAGTTTTAAATTCTGGGTCTCTAACTAAGTCTGAGTATGAACGGTGTGACATTAATACGACATTAGGGTTCATACCATATGGGTTTTCAGTCATTTCGGTTTTAGCTGTTAATACATCTTCAAATTTTAAAGTAGCGTTTGAAGATGGAACTAAATTATATCCTGCACCAGCTAATAAAACACTAGCGATATCATCGTTTTCTTTTTTGAGCATTCTGTCCATTGCACGAGTAGCTTCGGTTTGGAAGTAGTTTTTGTCGAAGCTCATCATTTCTTGCTCTTCGTCAGTCATTCTGATACCAGTACCATTTTGTCTTAAAGTAACTTGGATAGCATCGAATACATCTCTTGCTTTTGGAATTTCTGAACCTTCTGCTACTTGTACAGCAATACCAGCTTGCCATTTACGTGGAATATTAACAATATATGTGCCTACTGGATAATCTTTTGTAATTGGTCTAAAATCAGAGTGTACTTCAATATATTCAATACAGTCTGTTTCCATTTTAGGAACCCATGGTTGATTATTGACAACAACACCTGCGCCTGCGAGCTCTCCTATTGATTTTGCCATTTTATCTATCTCCTTACATAGCTCTTACATACACATAAGCAACATCGTTAGAATCAGAGTCACTATGTGCTCTACCAACTGCATCAGCAACGGTATTAGTTGTTACAAATTTACCATCTGCATCTGTGGTAATTAAGTCACCAAATTTAACATTACCATCGGTTAAGACATAAGTCATTAAATTTCTTTCAACAGTAACATCAACGTTTTTAGGTACATTTACGCTACCATGGAACCATGGGGCTCCTGTAGCTTGACGACCTGTAACGAAATGGTCAATTACTCTTGTAGTTTGAAATTCAGGTTCAGCATCAGCACCTACAGCTTTTACAACTCCAGCAAATTTTGCTGGCTTAGTGCCTGCTCCTGACATTTTAACGCCAGAATTTGTATACTCGAGTCCTTTACCAATGTGGTCGATAGAAGAGGTACTACCTACTTGTTCAATTGCTTTATTAATCCTTTCAGATGCTGCAATTGTAATTTCATCACCTTTAATATCTGCCATTTAAATCACCTATTGGTATCTTGCATTACTAATTTTGAAACCATTAATTAAACCTGCAAAAGCGCCTTCATCTTTGGTTTCGCCTTCTGCATCGTGATGTTTTTCGAGATTAGTTGGTTTTGGTACAACGTTAGACATCTTACTTTCAACTTTTTTAAGCATAGCAAGTTTGTCATCGATGTATTCTTCATCACTAAGTCTTTCTTCTTTAATTTGGTCCTCAAAATCAAGTTCTTTAGCTAATGCGAGCAATTCGTTGGTTTTTGCTTTTAATTCTTCAGCAACTCTTGCTTCAGCTTCAGCTCTGAATGCAGATAATTCTTCTTGCATTTCTGCGATTTGATTATCTACAGCTTTCTTTTCTTGTTTTAAAGTTAAAACTTCTTCTTCGTGTGAAGTTTCTAAAGCATCTTTTTCTTTTTGAAAATCAGTTTTTTGTTGCTCTAATTGAGCTTTTAAATCAGATACTTCTTGTGATAATTTTAAATTTTCACTTTTTAAAGTTTCAACTGTTGTATCTTCTTTTGACATAATAAAACTTTCCTTTTGTTTAGCAAATTTCTCTTTTAATTCACCAAGTTCTTTAGCGTTTAAAGACCCTGAGACTGTAGCATAAGGGTCTGCTCCAAATGTAACTAAAGATAATTCGTGAATATTCATATCTCTGCATATAAAATGCATATCGTCAAACCAAGGATTGTGTCCACATTCTTCGCTATAATATGGATTACCACAAATACTACACTCAGGTTCAAAAGTAAATCCTATAGATGTAGCATCAATTAATCCTTTATCGATTTTTTCTGCTAATTTTGAATCATCAACCACTAATGAAGCTTTATATTTTGCCCCTGTCATATCAGCGTTTTCATCAAAAGTTTTAGTAGCTTGATTTACACGCCCAATAATAGAGTCAACGTGCTCCGTATCATGGTCTTTTAATAATTTAGCTCCTTTCAAACTCCTAACACAATTTTTAATTTCTGACTCTGGAATTTCAAAAAAGCCATTAACAATAAAATCGTCACCACCATGAATAGCAAAACCTTCTAATGTTTTACTACCATCAGGCTCGGTTTTAAGTGAGAAATTTTGATGTAATGAAAATTTTTCTTTCATTTATATCATCACTTTTTCTATTATTTAGTGCTTACATTGTAAGCTGTTTTAATCTGTTTTGTCTAATACATATAAATAAAATTTATTTTTCACCCTTTGTGCTTAAAAAAATATAGGGCTTAGTCTCATAGCGTCTATACTTGTCGTAGCCCTGATTTTTTAAATAATAAGTTATCCCTTTTGCAGTTATATTAAGAGAATGTATATTATAATTGTCAATTAACCAATTGAGCAATTGAGCACTTGTGGCTTCTCCTTTTATCTTAAGTCCTTCTTCACACTTTTCATATGCTTTTTTATACGTACTGACACCTGGTTTCATAATTTTAACCTAATTAATTGATTAAGGGATTAATCGTTTATTTCATTGTTTTGATTATTTTGGTTAGAGTTATCAATATACTCTGCTGCATCTTTACTTAAATATCCAACAAGACCTGATACTACCGCTAATGCTAAATCATTATAATTAATATATAAAGCACCAAACCCCATGAATACGACGCCGACAATAATAAGTGTTTTATTGTCGATTTCCATAAAATCACCTATTTATTGTCCGTATCTCCTTTTCCGCTTCTATCTTTGGGGTTGTCTGATTCTGGAACCTGCGTTAACGCCATTTCTTGTAGATATTTAGCAGTTGGGTCTATGAAGTCTAATTCTTCAATATTTAATGCTTTACCTCTGAATCCAAATTGTCCTCTTGCTTCATCTCTTGAAATAATACCATGTCTAACTAAAGGTAATACCCAAGTGGCAATATCAGCGTTTGATTCAACTGTTAAAGCTGGAAATACTAAATAAATATTTGAATAATCGATACCAGCCATTTTTCCTTGACTTTCAAGAAATGGTTCAATAATTTGCTCAACTGTTTCATCAGAAAAAGACATTTGCAAGTCCTTTAAATCACCAACATATTGGGAAGCTTGTATTTTAATAGCTGACAGATTATCTGCTTTACCACCAATAATAGCCATTGGAAAAGTTAATAAACCAAAAGATTCTTTTAATTGAGCTAATGTAGATTCCATATCATATTGTGATTGAGCAAAACCTACAACATCTGTTGTAATTCTACTTGTAGTAACAATATCATTAGAATATTGTAGCTGTTCTTGTAACGATTGTACGATACCATAAAGTTCATCATCTTCAACTTCTTCATCATCACCAATCTCTACAAGCCATTGTAAAATAGGTATTGCATACTTATCAACAATTTCAGCAAGGTTAAGTTCTGTATTAAGCATTAAATGTAATGTTTGTACTAATTTACCAACAAAACTCATTCCAAATACATCACCAATATCTGGGTCATATGCAAAACGTAATAAGTCTTCATCAGGAATAACTATAATACCTTCTCTTGTTTGGTATTCCCATTCTTTTATTTCACCAGTAGACTCGTCCATAATAGGATTTAAGTCCTTTGGGTGTAAACAAAACATATTTACAAGCTGGTCCTCTTGCTTATTACCTATATATAAAAAACCAGTACCATATCTCATTGTATAATTAAACATTTGATTAATATGTTTTCTTTTTAAATGAGCAAGATATACATCAACTAATTGTTCTAATTCAGGTATACGATTACCTTCTAAATCAACAATTTGTACTTTAAACATTTCTGGTACTGCATCTGAAGATATTTTTTTAATTACACGATTAAGAATAGTTGAATGATATAAACCATCTATTAAATCATAATTTACATTATCTTGACCATATATATCGCTATATTCCGCAAAATTTTGACTATAACGACTTTCTTTATATTTTTTTACATCACTTGCAAAATTATATTTTTGCCTAATTGGCTTTCTATTTCGCAAGAAATCATTTTTTGTTAACTTTCTTGTACTTCTTTTTTGAGACACTTCTGGCATTAATGCTATATCTGCCATTATAATCTCCTCCTATGGCTATTTAAAATTTTAACCTGTTTCGTGTATTCTCCATTTTTTGGGAGTTCCCTTTTAGGTGTCATAATTTGAGTGCTTCTAATATGATTATATTTTCTCGGCATAGTTTTAGGTATAGCTTGTAAACTTATTGGTATGTGATTAACAAGACCTAAAGATACATTATAAATGCACAAATTCATAGCATCAACATAATCATCGGAACCTGCTGTTTTTTGATAAACATAATTATTACTATCAGTAATCTCACGCTTATATCCTGCCATTTCAGTATTCAACCTTTTATTCCATGGTATAGCTACCTGACCTCTTTCTAAAGCAGCTAAACAACTTTCTACTAAGTCTTTTTTCTTCTCTTTACTAAATTTAAAAGGTTCAACTTCAATTCTTCGCTTTTGTTCTTTTACCAAAGCGGTATGTATAGTTTCCCAAATAGCTTCACCTACACCTGTTGCGTCCACCACTATACGGAACAAACGAGGGAAACGCACAGGTAATTCATAAATAACATAATCTTCAATCTCACTATATTTCGTACCTAATGGGAATGTTTTATGCCATTTTAAATCTAAGCGTTTGTATGCTTTATTATTAGGTTTAGGGTCTGGTATAACTTCAGCAATATATAAAACAGTTTCATTTCTCATTTTACCAACGTCCATACCTGCTACAACTGGATTTTTAGTACCAAACTCAATATACTCTTGGTCATACAATACTTCATCTCTTAAATCCTCTGAATACACATCTGAGACTGTAGCAATAAAATCAAGACAATATTCTTGTTTAAATTGAATACGTGGCATACTAGTTTTATCTTCTTCAAACTCTTCTATTGTAATACGTGGAGTACTGGAACGAATAACATTATCAGCTTCATCTAAATAACAAGATTGCTGTCTGTATACAGTAAATGTACCTTGTCTTTCAGGAAATTCTTTCCATTCACCATCGTCCCATATTTTAGGTGCTTTTTGTAAAGATTCGTATAAAAATCCACTACGGTCACGAGGGGTACCTGATATAATAAACTTAGATGCTCCTTTCTGACCACGCTGTGTAGGAATAATTTTACTGATTAATTCACCGCTTACGTCCTGAACTTCGTCAATAATAAGTAAGTTAGCACCTGTACCAATCATTGAAGAAACATTTCCTCTACCACCAGCAGTTCTAATTTTAATACGAGAACCATTATGAAAACGCTTAGTCATTACGTTATCTTTCTTTACTTCTTTCTCTATAAGCTCACTACGCTCTATCATTCCACTAATAGTATCAGCAAGCTCAGATGCTTGTTCCTCAGTAGGAGATAAAACAAACACACGTTGATATTTAAAGAAAACCGCACGATGTATAGCTTCAGCGGCTAACATAAAAGATTTACCAAGCCTACGTCCACAAAAATAAACTACTTGCCCTTCTGTTGAAGTCATCATAGCTTTCTGGTGTGGTTCTACTTTATAGTGATTACCTTCTTCATCAAATAATAAATTTTCAATAAAAAAGACTATATCATCTCTACACCGCAAAACAAATTGTTTATCACGTTCATTCATGAAGTTCTACCTCCATTACTTGCACATGGACAATCAACTCTTCCACCTGCAAAGTTCTCTGGAAAACCAGCTGTATTAGAGTTATCTTTACTATGTTCACTGTCTACCATATCACAAGTTACCCATTTACCATTAAGCTCTATTTGATTAAAGTAATGCCCAGGTACGTGTACTACACATGCTTTAACACCTATTGAGTTCATTACGGAAACAATTAAGCAAGCAGAATCCGCACAATTTGCACCTGGCGGATTAGAGTCATACCAATCAGTTACACATTTATATGTGGCACAATTATCTGAATAATAACAATATGGGAACTTACTATTCATAAAATTAAACGCTTCTTCAGGTGTTTTGCCAGCTACATCTTTTGCGTATTGAGCATTTTGATTAGCACGACCTTGTAATAATTCTGATGGTGGATTTTCAGTAAATCCTGAAACAGAAGATGAATTAGCTGCAAAACAATCACTTCCGTACATACCACCTGTACTTTGACCTCCACCACTACCTGACACAGCTTGACCTGTTCCAATTGTTGCATTTACTGGGTCCTCTGGTGTATCTGGTCCATATTTAAGAGTTAAGTCCATAATTAAGGCATTATCCTTATCCCATCTGCAAGTATAGCTTTGTACAAAAAATAATTCATATTCGCTTTTATCAATCTCTATATCAAATTTATTACCTTCTTTATCAGTAATTGTTTGAATAGTTTTAGTAATATTATCTTGCGTAATAGTTTTTTCAACTAAATTAGTGATATCTATACCCTTGTGTCTTGTAGAAAACTTTTTAGTTTGCTTTTGAGCATCTTGTAATATCTCTCTATGTGTCTTACCAGATAATTGAGATAATGATTTGTGCAGTTTAACCCAACTACCAGCTGTTATATTTTCATTATAAAATATAGATAACTGAATTTCTGTACTATAATCTCGAATATGCGCACCTAATAAAGCATCAGCTTTAGCTTTAGCAGTTTCTTCATCATCATCTGGAAAGCTATAATAAAAGGTATTTTCACCATATTGTTGTACTAATGCATCATTTTGATATTTAATAATACCATCAGCATACTCAACTTCAACGGAATTATAGTATCCATCTGTTGTCCAATTACGAACTAAGCTATTATCTAAAACATCTTTTCTGTCTATAACAGGTACATATTTATCATATAAGTCTCTATATTCATAGAAATCTTTAAAAGATAATAAATAAGCCATATTATTGGCAATAATAAAAACTCCATCAATAGCTCCTATTATTTGCTTAATGAGTCCATAAAATGTTTTATCAGGAATTGATACAGCTCCACCACCAGCACTTGCACCTGATGTTCCGCCACTTGTATGACCACCTAATGCCGCAACAAGATTTTGTCCCATTTCTTGTGCGTCTTTACCAGTAACAACCCAACTTTTTGCTTTAACAATTTCATTAATTTCTTTAAAACTTTTTCCTGCAATTTTAGCACATAATTCTTGTGGACAATCTCCATCAGCGCCAATTGGTTTAGTGTCAAAATCAGAACATTCCCAATTTGGTGAAACTGGTTTAGGTCTTATTCCAAAGTAATTATAATCAAATTTAGATGTACCATATGTTGCATCTGCAATAGAATAAGTACCTGCTGCAATTAAATATATACCTATTTTTCCTCTTGGGTCTTTTCCATTACTTCCATCACTATAGCTTGCAAATGCATTAGGTTCAATAGCTAATTTTTCAACTTGATATCCAGCTTGTTCTAATACAGCAGCGACACCTTGTTGATAATTTGCATCATCTTGATTAATATCACACCCTAATACTATTTGTTTTGACCCACTAGTATTTCCACTCTGCTGATTTTGATTATTTTGATTATTTTGACTTGTATCAGCATTATTTGCATTTGATTGTTGAGTAATATCATCAAGGTTGTTAACTTCTGTCATAGTAACATTTAAATATTATTAGATACATATATATAATATTATATTTTTTTTGATGTAGGACATATTTATATACTTTATCCATGAAGTAAGACATAGGTGATGTAAATGTCAATGACAGGAAAAATAGGAAAATTATTAACAACAATAGACAACGCTGTTATAACGATGTTTGAAGATAACGCATGTGTAACAGTTATAACTCCATCATCTACATACGAAGAAGATGGGGTATTACTTAATATTGTTATAGAGATATTAAAATTCAATTACAGCGACGATGAATACAAAGTTCGCAAAAATTTATTTGATGAAATTATATACAATCCCTCAATGTTTTCTGAATATACCTTATCTAAGGTAAGCATTAAGGTGGTTGAGCATGAGCGATTATGAGGCTCGCAAACAATCCGCTTCGCAATTTCTTAATCAATTAATTGCTCAATCGATTAATGACCCATTTGAGCAAGCAATTACTTTGTGGGAAGCTGGGTATAGTTTAAGAATTATACAAGAAATTACTGGAGTTCATAGAAGTAAGCTATCTCGGTTTATTAATGAAAATGATTTAGAACGAGATGATGATAAAAGAACGCAAAATAGAAAAAATAGAGTCTATCAATGTCGAAAATTACATCAAATGGGCTTTAGCAGAGAAGAAATCGCTCAAGAATTGGATTTAAACCCAAGAACAATAGATTCATATTTTAAAGAAATTGGTATCAAATCTAAAACAAAAATAAAAGAAATGGAGAAATAAAATGACTAAATATACAACTACAAGCTTAATTGAGGAGTTAAAAAAGTTCCCAGAAGATACACCTATTGAAACTGATTTAGCTTTTATTTTTAATTATAACGATATGTGGAACGTTTTTAAAGATGAAATGTCTGATGATGAATTTTTAGACTTTTCCAAATCAAAAGCTACAGATGTAGCTATTTTTGAGGGTTCTTGGGAAGAAGATAACATATCTGATATTAATAATATTATGCCAAATTATGTTGATGGTTGGTATAAAACCAAAATTACTATTGATAAAGATGAATATGAAAAATTAAAGTCGGAGCAAATAAAAATCAATACATTAACTATTAATACTGCTCCTAACCCTATTCATATTCATGATACTTTAATGCATGCGATAGAGGAGATAATAAATTATGATAGATTATGATGAAGAATTATTACTAAATTATAATGAAAATATTGATAAATGGTGCCAAAATAATAAAGTACCTCTCATGATAATGGGTGATACTATGTTTATCCGCTTTGGTGACTATTTAAGATACCGAAAAGGAAAAGATTATGAAGAACTGCAAAAAACACTTACAACTCTTTAATGCTCTCGACATATTAGACGAATATGACGCCTATATCAAACAAATCAACAAAGAAAAAGAGAAAGAAAGCAATCGATTAATTAATCGATTACGAAGGCGATGGAGGAGGCGACATGGGAATTAAGCAATTATGGGGTCGATTTAAGCATACCGACTCATGTTTTGACTGCAAATATCATCAAAAAATGGCAGAATATACTTCAACCAAAATAGATTGTGCAATGTTAAGGAAAACTCATGACGCACACGATATCTGCGTCTTTTTTGAGAAAATGAGGTGAAAAATATGGCAAATCATGTAAAAGTGCAAGAAATTGCGCAATTAATTGAGCAAAAACCGTTCGAGATGGCTTGGTTATCGTACGATTTAGGTGGTGGCTGGGGCTCTCGTTTAACAAAATATAAGAAAAAAGGAGCTGCACAGGGCATTTTTACGCCAGGAATCGGCAATGAAGTCAGCATCACAAAGGTCTATAAAAAGCTAAAAGACAACGACTTTACGGACATTGCAGGTTTTTATGTGGCTATTTTATGCTTTTTTGGCGAAAAAATCTACGAAAAACTTGAATTTGTCGAAAAAATACCTAAAAATTCGATAAATAAGGTAGTTTCAGCTCAAAAATGTCCTGAAAAATATCAAGACCAAATATACGAAATCTGCCACTCAGAATACAACTTTGAGGACTTTATTTCCGCTGCAAACAAACTCGAAAAGACTAATTTTGACGAAAAATCCGCCTTATCTGTCTATAAACTGCAAGGTGACGCCGCTATTTACCCACTTCTCTGCCAAATGTTCTATAACAACAAGGGCATCGAGCAATTAAGTCCTTGCTTAATTAATCAATTGCCTGTGCAATTAACTATCGAAGTAAGCAATTATTTGAGCGGCTGCCATTTTCCTGTCATGGTTTCGCCTGCATCATCTGAATACAAGTGGCAAGAAAACGACAACGGACACTATCTTTACACAAAATTCGACGATGATTGGGTGGTTTTGGACGTAGCTAATGCTGGAAGATTTAACTTAAGCAATTACGCACTTGCGAACAGGAGCAATTACTTAGGTGGCGGCGGAAAAACGGTTCCATACTTCATTTGTTGGAATTGGGCGGACATTATCGAGGCATACCACATATTCAACCAAGATTTACTCGTCAGGGACCTCAAAAACGACCTTTTTCACAATTATTGGTTCATTTTCGGACCTGAATCTCTCCTAAACGTCCGCTTCAAAAATGGCTCAATAAATTTCAACAAAGATTTATTAGTCAAGCCTAAATTTAATTCTGCACTTATTTCTGTAGACAAGAACGCAAGCGCTTACTTAACTGTGCAACTGAACGGAGATTTTGTGGATTACTGTCAGAAATCTGATGTATTTTACTCAGATTCAGAGGTTTATGACTGGTTTGAGATAGGAGAAATGCTAAAATAGCTATTTCTCTTCTTTTTTTAGTAAGACATTTAAGGTAAGACACTAATTCTGTAGATATATAGCTATTTTTACGCAAAAAGTGAGACACTCATAGAATATGGCTTTTATTGGGTCAACCTGGTCAAGGTCAAGAAAGAAAAAAACCTTCTGAGTGCTTATTTTGGCAAAAAACCTCTTCTCTGGGCTTCTTTTGGCTTTTGGAGGCTTCTGGTTGCTCCTTTTGTTGCTCCTATAATTAATTATTTATTTAAAGGCTTTATTGCTTAATTAAAGTATCTATTGACCTTTAAAGTATCTATTAAGCTATAAAATTGCTTTATTAGTTAAAACAACAATTTTAAAGGCTTTTAGATATTACTTTTATTTATTCTTTATACTGCTAAAAGCTCCACAAACTGCATATTTGAAAAAATAGCTTATTGGCTTTTGTTTTTTGATTTAAAGGCTTAGGCTTCTCCTTTTAGCTATTGCTTGACTAACTGCTTGACTAACTACAAAAGAAAGCAATTGATTACTTAACTGCTTAATTGCTTGACTGTGGGAGCTTAGAATAGTAGTACAAACATTTATATACTACTCCTTATAAAGTATAATATAACCTTTATATCATGTTAATTATTATTATTGACATGGCTTAAAGGCTTATGGATATGGCTTAAAATTCAAAAAGGCTTTATAATTTGGCTTTTTTGGAGCTGTAACCTTTTAAAAATCGTTTGGAGGACAAAAAATGAATGAAATAACATTTGATAACTTAAAAGAAGCTATTCACAATGGCAATAGCTTTATAGACAATGTAGACGAATTAGAAGCTATTTTAAGGCAATATATAGCTATCTCAGACAATTCTAAGGCAGTAGAATACTTAGATAAAGCTATTATGCCACATAAAATCGGTAATCTTAAAATAGGCGATGATACAATCATTTTAAATGTAAATCATGCCTTAAACTGCTTTTCTTCAAAAAATGGCTATTGTGAAAACTGCAATTGCTGTTATGCTAAAAAATCAAGCTCCAATTACAAAAATTCCTGTTTATATGGCTTAGCTTCTGAAATAAACTTCAATAGGCTTAGTATTCAACAAATAATTAAAGCTATTGAAAAAACTATTAAGGAAGCTAAAAACATTAAATTTATTCGCTTTAATGAAGCAGGAGATTTTAAAAGCTTTAATCAATTTTTAAAGGCTAATGAAGTGGCTAAATACTTTTTTGAGGCTTATGATATAGTTACATACACATACACACATAATAAGGAGCTTTTAAAACATAAAGAAGCTATTAAAAGTAGCTATATTGTAATGAATTGGAGCATAAAAGCAGGAGAAGGCTTTAAATCAGCTATAACTTGCAATAATCCGTCAGATTTGCCTAAATACCTCTCAGAACCTAACAAATACATTATCTGTAAAGGTAAATGCCACAATTGCAGTTATTGTAAAGATAAAGATGATTTAAGAACCGTAGTGTTTGTAAATCACTTTAAAAAGTCAATTGAAGCAGGATTAAGGCTTGGATTGACTGAAACCGACCTTAAAAGGCTTGAAGCTCAAAAATACATTGATTACGGTAAGTTTTTAATGAAATTAACTAATCAAACTACCTTAATTTAAGCTAATTCAATTGAATTGGCTTTCTTTTTCTTTTTTTCTTTTTAATTTGGCTTTTTTTCTACCTATTCCCATTTTTTATTGCTTAATTGCTTAATCAATTGCTTATATCCTTTATTTAGCTATTTGGAGCTTAATTATATAACTTTTTTTATATATGTGTATATAGGCACATATAGGAGCATGAATAGGTATCAATTTAATTAAAGATAGGCTTAATAATTCGATAGCTTATAGGCTTAACTATTAATTTAATCAATTGACTTTTTAATTATTTGATAGCTATTGTAATAAAACAATATGTTTTAGCTATTTGATATATATTGACTGCCAATATATAGCAAGTTTTAGATATTTGGAGCTGTTTTTTAAAGTATATTTGAATAATTAATCAAATAAGATTAACATAAAAATTTTTAGGCTAACCTAAATACACTTCATCAGGAGCAATAAAAGGAGCTTTCTTATATCACTTCATAAGGAGTAAAGGCTAAATAAAAGGATTTAGCTAAAAAGGAAAGCAATTAAGCAATTAAGCAATCAATTTTGAATTTTTGCAATATTTTTGAATTGACTTTGTTAATAAAATTTGTCTGCTTATAGGGTGTGAGAGGCACTGCCTCTTACAATCGGTCGGAGGTTGCTCCTCAGGGAGCTTCTACTGTGATGACTGAGGCTTCTGGTGGCTTCTTTTAGCTATTGGAGGCTCATAGGTACTCCATTTGACTGTATTGGAGCTAATAGGCTTACTCTGAGCTTGAAACTTCAATAGCAGTAGTTAGGTGGGCTTCTATGTCGATTAGAGGCTTCTACAAGCAGGATTTGACCTGTAACTGCTAAGATTTGAGCAATACTGAGTTTGAGGCTAATAGTGGCAGTATTACTGAAAGCTAATGATTTGGTGCAAGGTGCAGGTAAATAAGCATGGAGCTATCTTAGTAAGTGATTGCAAGGCTTAAATGTCTTAGATTGCCTTGAAGCAGAGTTTTTTAGCTATTTTGAAGCTATTTTAGTAGCTTAGCAATGGTTTAAGGAGCAATGAAGCTAATGATGGGCTTGAAATCAATGATTGTGGTTGTAAATGGCTTAGAGGTTGTAAATGCAATGACTAAAAGAAGCTATGACCTGCAATGACTCTGAAACTGCTTTTGCAGTTGATTTTGAGCAGTAACTGGCTAATTTTGGAGCTATTAGGTGGATAGCAGTATTTGGAAGCTATTTTGCTATTGGATACATTAAATCCTGCTTGTAAGCTTGACAATGACCTCAGAGATAGCTATTTATGGTTACAATCATGCAAAAACTGTTATTTTTCTCTCTTTTAGCTATTGGAGGCTTTAAAATCGTTTTTGGCAGGTTTTATAGCTTCTGTGAGCTTCAATAAGCTTATAGATACAGGATATTGCTTTTTGTAATAAACTGTTTTAAATCCTCTAAAAGTGATTTTAAAGCTTTCTAATAGCTATTTTTGTAAATAGACAAATAACTGGATAGATAACCTCCATGTGCAAGTCATGGTAGCTTCTTAGCTTTATAATCCATTATTTGTCATAGTATTTACATTAAATCTCAATATGTCGTATGCTCAGAGCTAATAACTGCTATAATTGGTTGAAATCCAATTCTGAGCTTAATTAGGAGAGATTTAAATGAAAAAACAATTAAAAAAACTTTTTGAAAGCTTTAATGACTGTATGAATGTGCATGATGTAATAATAACTGAAAAAAATGTTGCTTTAACTTTTAAAGGCTATTTGTCAAGTCATGACATTGATAAACTTGTTAAAATGCTTGAAATAGACAATTACATAGTTAAAACACATAATTATGAAAAAATGGAAATTATATTCACTTATAATTCTATTTTTGATAATGATTAAGCTTACTGGTGTTATTATAGAGGTTCAATTCCTCTATAAGCTTCTGCCTCTAATTAGAGGCTTAATTAACAGGAGAGATTAAACATGGTTTTAGATAGTGTAGAATATCAAAAAATGCAAGTGAAATCTGAATTTAAAAAAATGATTGAAATTATGCAATTATACTTCAAATTGGATAGTATTCATGATTTTAAACTCGATTTACAGATTTATCCACAAGATAAATATGAAACTGAACCTCGTATTTGGTTATCTGCTCCAAATAATCACTTAGGTATCAATTTAATGCTTTATAGTATTAAATTAAGCGATTGTGATGGCAAAGTACCAAATGAAAGAGCAGTTGAAGTATTTAGCGAATATATGTCTTTTTATCAAGCAAATGAGGATTTATTTGAATTATGGCATGATAAAAAAGATAACTGGAAACCTACTGCCTCCATTACTTTTGAAATAAGCAATAGAGGTAGATAAAGCTTACTGGTGTTGTAAATGGAGGTTCAATTCCTCCATAAGCTTATTAGCTTTGATTGAAGCTAAATAAAAGGAGTTTGATTAATATGAATTATGAATGATATATCAAAAACTATATTAAAGTGAGATATATCTAAGCTTACTGGTAGTTTTAAATGCAGGTTCAATTCCTGCATAAGCTTATACTTATAATGGAGGATTAATAACTATGATTGATTTATGTGTTCTTGATTTAAGCAGAAACTGTACTCAGTGTTGCGAATGTTGTATGCACGAAGCACAATTATGCAATGATTGTGGAAATTGCTTAGAAAAAGCAATGTGCAGATTAACTCCTGATGTAATCTGTGAAGATTGTGGGAACTGTGTAGAGGATATTCCTCCTCTACATTAAGCTAACTGGTAGTTTAAATACAGGTTCAATTCCTGTAATAGCTTATAGCTCCAATTGGGGCTTAATTAATAGGAGAGATTTAATATGAGTTGTAATAAGAAATGTAACTGCACAAATTGTGAATTACTGCAAAGAGACCATTATATCACTATTATTGATGATAATAATCCTTTTAATCAAAGGAGACATTCCTTTAAAGGATTTAAATGTGGTTATACTGGCAAATGTGCCATTAGATTAATGGATTTAAAAAAACATGGCTTTATCGATGACCTTATCTTTACAAGTGAAGGCAATGTCGATATTGACTTATATAGCTTAACTGGTGTTTAAGCAGGTTCAATTCCTGCTTTAAGCTTTTAGCTTTTAAATAAGCTTAATATAAGGAGAGATAATCATGAATAACTTACCTAAATATGTTACAAAAGATTTAGAAGTATTATACAATGCAGAATTTAAAGTAAGTAAATATGGCTACACATGGACTGACTACCACAGATTAGCAGTTAAATTGTATGCAATAGCTTCTAAATATCCTGATAAATATTTAGAACCTGTTTTAGAGTATTTAGGCTACTTTACTGACTGTAATGAATATTTAGATGAGGCTAATTATCGTGCAGAAATCATGCACAATGCAGAATATTACTTCATTAAAGCAATGGAGGATTATGCTATGTGCTATGATGATAAAGTTAAAAAACAAATTGACTTTATAGAAATGGGCTTCATTGGAGGTTGGTTTGCTTCAAGCAGACAATTTAAAGACAAAAACTACCAAATACAATATCCTACTATGGTAGAAATAACAAGCTAACTGGTGTTATAAGGCAGGTTCAATTCCTGCCATAGCTTCTAAGGTTTAAAACCTTATATTGAGGAGGAATTTAATATGAATGAATACTTAAAACCTATGCAAATGGAATTAGATGTATCTGATGATGTATGTGAGCTTTTAGAGGCTATTGGAATTGTAATAACCTCTAAATATGGTGAAGATTGCCATAATTATGGATTAGAAGGCTCACCAATCGATATAGCTTTAATTGACTCTGCAATCTTTAATATAAGAGATACAGAGTTTTTAATTGAAACAGGCTATTCAGATACATTAGTATGCTCAAAAGATACAGTATATGAATGGGCTTCTATTATTGTGGACTTTTGGAGGCAATATCCAAATTATTAAGCTTAACTGGTAGTTTTAATGCAGGTTCAATTCCTGCATAAGCTATTGCAGGTATATCCTGCTTTTAATTAAAACAAGGAGAGATAACAATGCTTAATATAGACAATATCTTTATTAAATACATGAATAGTAGTGAAAAATGGATATTAGCAATTCCTGTAATTGAAGCAGGACAAATAAAGCTTAGGTGCTTTATGACTGGCAGAAATGAGCTTACAGGTACTTTTCAAAATTGCTACACTTACAATGTGTCTTTTAACCTTTTAACTGACTTTTTCAGTTACAAATCACATGGACAAGCTTACAATGAGCTTATTAAGTACAAAAAAACTCGTACTGGCTTCTTTGGAGAAGCAGACCATGTTAAAGGCTTATGGACTATGTCTGACATTAAAGAAACTATTATAAATGGTAAAACTGCCTTAGTATGTGAAGCTATTAATCACTTAATGAGCTTATCTAATCGTAGCTTTACATTAGAAGCTATTACTGAGGCAGAAAAAGAAGCAAGGAAGCTTGAAAAAGAAAAATTAGCTCAATTAGAAGCAGAATTACTTGATATGGGCTATGATTACTAACTGGTGTTTTTAGGCAGGTTCAATTCCTGCCTTAGTAACTGAGGTTTATAACCTTATAATAGAGGAGATAACATGAATAACATTCAAATAGCAAAAGCTTTAATTAATGAATTGCCATTTACAAAAGGACATATTACCTGCCGTAAATGGCTAATCAGTGAAAGTATAACCGTTGAATTTAAAGGACATACAAGCAGAGGTAATTTTGATAATATTCAAAAATACTTAGAAAGCTTTAATTACTTTGATAAAGTAGAATATCACTATTCAGAGGCTTTAAATGGTAATGGTAGTGTATATGCTAAAAAAAAGATAACTGGTGTAGTTACTCCATCTGAGGAGGTAACTTTGTAGGTTCAATTCCTACAATATCTTATAGCTTCAATAGAAGCTCAGGAGAGATTTAAATGGCTAAAATTATATATGAAACAGTATTAAACAATATTAAATGTAGTATAGAGTTATTAGATATTGAAAAAGGCGATAAGTCAGACAATACAATATTTGGTTACTCAATAGGTTCTATTGGTGGATTAGCACATGGTAATGACCTTTTAAAGTATATTGTTGCCTTAGAAACTGGATATTTTATAGGTTTAAAAAATTGCTCACATAATCCTATTTGTTTTATAAATGACCTTGTAAGAGCAGGTATTTTAGATAAAGAAACTTATTGCAGAATATATGAGGGCGAAGAAAAAACATATGACTTTTTAACAAGCTAACTGGTGTTTAAATAGAGGTTCAATTCCTCTATTAGCTTCTCTGCTTTGTTTAAAGCATAATATAAGGAGAGATAACAATGTATGTAAATCAAATAGATTTAAACTTAGATGACTATGAGTATTTATACGACAATATAGATGAATTAGATGACATCTTATTTGCAGGAATGACCTATAATGAGGTTATAGAGCTTGAAAGTCAATTATTAGGTGATTTTGATGAGATATAAAACTGATATTAAGCATATTAGAAATTTTAAATTTAGCAAAATGTCTGATAATGAGCTTAAAGAAAGATATTTATATCTAAGAAATGATGATAAGGATTATTTTAACAAAAAAGAACTTAATCAATTGATAAACTACTTAATGAAGCATAATAAGGAGGCTATATTATGTTAGGTATTGTTGCAGATATTTTAAGATGTTTTAGAGATATTAAAGCTTTTGAAAAAACTAAAAGCTTATATCCTGATGAGTGAGCTTACTGGTGTTGTTATACAGGTTCAATTCCTGTATAAGCTCCTGCCTTTATTAAAAAGGCTTAATATAGGAGATGATAACATGAATTTAAATTTAGATAGTATTGCAAAAGATATAAGTGAGTTAGAAGCTATGCCTTATGATGACACTTACTATGAAGCTTGTGTCAATGTAGCAGAGGACTTATATGACTTAGATTATGAAACTGCAACAAAAGTGGCAGATATAATTCAAGACAAATACTTAACATACCCATACTAAGCTTACTGGTAGTTAATGCAGGTTCAATTCCTGCATAAGCTTATAGCTTCAATAGAAGCTTAAAATTAAGGAGAGAGATAATATGAGCTTAGATATAAGAGAACAAGCAAAAAATAACTTAGATAAATTATCTACTGCAAGTGTAATGTGTGCCTTTGATATTATTGGCAGAGATTACTTAGATGGTGAAACTTCTTTTGTAAATCATTCAGATGGTATCTATGACTTAATAGAGCAATTTGAATTAGCTCCAAATGAAATAGTTGAATATCTATTAGATAATCAATTTTATCATAGTGAAGATTTATTTTTAAGCTTCGATGGTGAAACATTATGTAGTTTTAGAGATTTAGATTATTTTAAGCATATGATATTAAAAAAAATGAATGGTGAATGTGCAGAATTTATTTTAGGTGAGTTAAATGAGATTTAAAACTAAAAATGAAGTTATGAAAGCTTATCATGATGGTAAGTTAGCAAAATGGGAACTTAAACCTATTTTAGATAATATAGAATTTAAAAAAAATGCTTCTGACATTGCTAAATTATGTTTTAAGCACATAGGAGATGATTAATATGGGTAACAGAGTTTTTAGAGAGGTTAAAGAATTTGATAATGGAGTTTACAGCTCCATTATCGACACAAATTCAATAACACTTTTTAACGAAGATATAGAAAAAGGCTTAGATTACTTTGAAAAAGCAGGAGGAACTTTTTTATCTAATGAAGTAACAGGAGAGAAGTTTTATGGTGAAATACAATTAGATGACATTTTATTTATGCTTCAATCTCTTGAAGATGGAGAGATAGAGTATGATGACAATATATATGATGACTTCATGTATATGCGAAGATGTTGTCTGGAAGATGAAAAAAACAATAAAAGATATGCAAGTGATTTTTTTAATATCTATATCTTATGATACTGGTGTTTTTAAGCAGGTTCAATTCCTGCTTATCATATTCTGCTCATTTGAGCAAAAATAACAATATAGGAGATGAAAAATATGGGTTTAGATATGTATCTTTATGGTAGAAAAAATAACTACCATTTAACAGGCTATAATATTGGTAGAATTGGAATACAAGTTGAAGTTGGATATTGGAGGAAAGCTAATCAAATCCACAAATGGTTTGTAGATAATGTTCAAGATGGTGTAGATAATTGTGCTACTTATTATGTTGATATAGAACAATTAAAAGAACTTAAATCAATATGTGAAGCTATTTTAAATGACCATTCATTAGCAAGAGCTATTACCTACCTCAGAGGGCTTTTTCTTTGGTGGAACTGAATATGATGACTTTTATTTCAATGATTTAAAAGACACTATTGATATTATAAACTACTGCTTAGATTTAGATTATGATTATTTTGAATATTCAAGCAGTTGGTAATTGTACTGGTGTTATTATGCAGGTTCAATTCCTGCATACAATTATGCTTATATTAAGCAAATAAACTATTTAGGAGATTAATAATGGAAAATAAAGTAATTGAAATCGGTAGCGAACTATTTTATGGCTTTTATGAAAGTATTTTTTGTAACTCTGATGAGTTTATTGATGATGAGGCTTATGATAAAGATATTTTAAAA
>Ga0256407_10002284_pt1 | contig 37138 bp, 40 predicted proteins | sample RumenRJG_04DNA_FD_193489 | JGI IMG/M metagenome (GOLD analysis project Ga0256407, IMG submission 193489) | Bovine rumen microbial communities from Lethbridge, Alberta, Canada - RJG_04 | ecosystem: Host-associated > Mammals > Digestive system > Stomach > Rumen | place: Canada: Alberta... | reverse complement strand
TTTCATATGCAACACAAAAGTAGTCACTTTACCTGAGAGTACCAAATTTTTGGTGCTCTTTTTTTCTACTCAATGTTGCACTTGTAACTGGAATTTAGGGCCGCCACCCCCCTGCCCCAACACCCCGCAGGGGTTTCATTTCAATAGCCACCGCCTTGCAACGAGATGTCACCCCCATGGCCACAATACCCCATAGGGGTTTCATTTTAATAGCCACCGCCTTGCAACGAGATGTCTCCCCCATGGCCACAATACCCCGTAGGGGTTTCATTTCAATAGCCATCGCCTTGCAACGAGATGTCACCCCCATGGCCACAATACCCCGCAGGGGTTTCATTTCAATAGCCACCGCCTTGTAACAAAATGCAAAAGAACCCTGTAGGGGTTCCATCTCAGTAGCCACCCCCTACGCATCCCCTACGGACCCGGTACGGCATTTCTTCAGTAGTTCTTCAGTAGTATTTCAGTGCCGCACTGAAGAACTACTGAAGAACTACTGAAGAACGGCCGTAGGGACTCCGTACCGGGTCCGTACCGGAGGGGTATTTTTTTCGACCGAAAGGGCGGGGTTCGGGAAAAAAGTGTATCTTTGCATCCGGATATGAGCAAGCACTTTTTCGCCATTGGCATAATAATGACGCTTTTCTGCGTCGCGGGCGCGCAGGGGCGACCCTACTGGGACAACCTTGAGGTGTACCGCCTCAACAAGGTGCAGCCCCACGACCGCGTGGTGCCCGAGGGGCCTTGGCGCCTGAGCCTCAACGGGCGGTGGGCTTTCCGTATCTACGACACACCGCAGCAGGCCACCCTCGCGCCGCAGCGGTGGGACTCCATCGACGTGCCGGGCAACATAGAGCTGCAGGGCTACGGCGTGCCCGTCTACGTCAACATGCGCAACGAGTTCCGCAGCGACCCGCCGCGTGCGCCGCGCGACTACAACCCCACGGGGGTCTACCTGCGGCGCTTCACGCTGCCCAGCCACTGGCAGGGGCGGCGCACGGTGGCCAAGATCGGCGCCGCGGGCGGCGGCCTCTACCTCTACATCAACGGGCGCGAGGTGGGCTACAGCCAGGACTCGAAGACGCCGGCCGAGTGGGACATCACGCGCTACCTCGCCGCAGGGACCAACACGATGGCCCTGAAGGTGGTGCGCTGGAGCGACGGCAGCTACCTGGAGTGCCAGGACATGTGGCGCATGAGCGGCATCACACGCAGCGTGGAGCTCTACAGCGTGCCGTGGACCTACATCACGGACCTCAAGATCACCGCCGACGTGGACACCGCCGACTGGCGGACGGGGCGCATCGACGTGATTGTCGACCTCAGCCGCGAGGTGCAGGGGGGCAGCGTGGAGTGGAGGCTGGAGCGTTGGGGGTCAGGAGTTGGGAGCCGGGAGTTGGGGGATGCGGGCGCCGAGGTGCTGGCCCGCGGGCGCAAGGTGCTGGAGCCGCGCGACTGGTACACCAGCTTCGCTGCCACGGTGCCCGGCGTGCAGCCGTGGTGCGACTCGACGCCCGCGCTCTACCGGCTGCTGGTGAGCCTCCTCGACGCCTCGGGGCGCGAGACAGAGCGCCTCGTCAAGCGCGTGGGCTTCCGCCACATAGACATCCGCGACGGGCAGCTGCGCGTCAACGGCAGACCCGTGGAGATACGCGGCGTGAACCGCCACGAGCACAGCGTTGCCGGCGGCCACTACGTGACGCCCGACGAGATGCGCGAAGACATACGCCTGATGAAGGAGCTCGGCGTCAACGCCGTGCGCACCAGCCACTACCCCGACGACGAGCTGTGGTACGACCTCTGCGACTCGGCGGGCATCTACGTGTGGGACGAGGCCAACGTGGAGAGCCACGCCCAGGGCTACGGCGAAGGGTCGCTGGCGCGAAAGAAGGAGTGGCTCAACCCAATACTGGACCGCATATACAACATGTACAAGCGCGACCGCAACCACCCCTGCGTCATAGCGTGGAGCCTCGGCAACGAGTGCGGCAACGGCTACTGCATGGAGGAGGCCTACCGCTTCCTCAAAGGCAAGGACAACACGCGCCCCGTGGTCTACGAGCGCGCCGAGACGGCATGGAACACCGACATCGTGTGCACCATGTACCCCTCGGTGGACGACATCGGCGCCTATGCCCGCAACGGCAGGAACCGCCGCCCCTGGATCATGGCCGAATACTGCCACGCCATGGGCAACTCCATGGGCGGCCTGCAGGACTACTGGGACACCATAGGCAAATACCCCCTGCTGCAGGGCGGCTTCATCTGGGACTGGGCCGACCAGGCGTTCCCGATGGAGGGCGGCTGGTGGGCCGCCGGCGGCGACCTCGGCGCGCTGCCGGGGGTGAAGGACGACGACAACTTCTGCGCCAACGGCATCCTCGGCGCCGACCGCACACCGCATCCCGCCGCCGAGGAGGTGAGGGCCGTCTACACACGCGGACGCGACAACGTCGCGGTGCCGCTGCGCGACGGCACAGAGGACCGCGGCTCGGGGCTGCGCGACGGCGAGGTGCGTGTGCACCGTGGCCGCGAGACGGCGGCGCTGACGGGCAGCGACTTCGAGGTGCGCATCAGCATGCGCGACGGCGCCATAGAGAGCTACCGCTACCGCGGACACGAACTGCTGGCGGCACCGCTGCGCTGCAACTTCTGGCGCCCGCCGACGGACAACGACCTCGTCGACGTGGCAGGGGCTCGCGCATGGCAAGACCTCGACAGGCTGAAGGCCGAAGTGGTGTCGGCGGGCACGGCGCAGGGCGAGGTGAACATGCTGCTGCGCCTGACGAGCGACGACGGGGCCTCGCTGCGCGTCAAGCAGATAGTGGAGGCCGACAACGAGGGACGCCTGCAGCTGAGCTACATGGTGGTGCCCGGCGGCCAGTACAGCACGCTGCCCAAGGTGGGCGTGCAGCTCGGCCTCGACACCGGCTACACGACATGCCTCTTCCGCGGCAACCTGCACGAGACCTACCCCGACCGGCACGCGGCGCAGCGCAACGGCACCTGGTACAAGGCCATGGAAGAGCTGGCGCGGCCGCAGTATGTGGTGCCGCAGGAGCAGGGCAACCGCGAGGCCGTGTGGGTGCGCTTCAGCGGCGACGGCAGCGACGGGCGTCCGGCGCTGACCCTGATGAGCCCCGACACGGTGCTCAACTTCAGCGTGCGCCGCTGGAGCGACAGCACGCTCACCGCCGCGCGCCGCTGGCGCGGACTGACGCCGGAGGGCATATACACGGTGAGCATAGACCACCGCCAGGCGGGCCTCGGCACCGCTACCTGCGGCCCCGGCACGGCGCGGCGCCACCAGCTGAGCGGCGACAGCACTTACTACTACCGCTTCGTGGCGGTGCCGGGCGACGTGGAGCGCAGCTGCCCCTTTGCGCCGCACCCCGACATGGGAGGCAGCATGGGGGCTGAGCAGGCACAGACACTCAAGATAAAAGAGATAGCATCGAGCGTGAAGCCCACGGAGCCCTACACGGGCGGCTTCCCGCAGCAGCTGGCCGACGGACGGCGCGCCGTGCCGGGCGACTGGCGCCATGGGTGGGCTGGCTTCCAGGGGGCCGACACCGTGGAGCTGACGCTGACACTGGAGGGCTACGAGACCCTCGGCACCGTGGCCGTGGGCGCCAGCCACAGCCCCGGCGACTGGGTGGTGAAGCCGCTGGACGTGCAGGTGCAGTGGAGCATCGACGGCAAGCGCTGGAGCCCCTGGCAGAGCATGGCCCTCGCCAACCCGCCCACCGACCTCTACGGCGACAGCCGCCGCCTGCGCTACACGCTGGCGACGCACAAGGCGCAGAGCGTGCACTTCGTGCGCCTGCGCTTCGTAGGCCGCCGCGAGCTGCCGATATGGCACCCCTATGCCGGACAGCCGGCGTGGCTGATGATTGACGAGATAGACATTACGAAATAACCGCAGATGGAAAAGCAGCGCACATTCATAGCCATAGACCTCAAGTCGTTCTACGCCTCGGTGGAGTGCGTGGAGCGCGGCTTGGACCCGCTGCTTACCAACCTCGTGGTGGCCGACGCCTCAAGGACCGAGAAGACGATATGCCTGGCGGTGACACCGTCGCTGAAGGCCTACGGCATCTCGGGGCGCGCACGCCTGTTCGAGGTAGTGGAGAAGGTGCGGCAGGTGAACATGGAGCGCCTGTGCTTCTCGCCGGAAGGCATCTTCACGGGGCGTTCCACACACGACCCCGACGTGCAGGCCAACGACGGCTGGGAGCTTGACTACATAGTGGCGCCGCCGCGTATGAGGCTCTACATGCAGTATTCGGCGCGCATCTACGGCATCTACCTGCGCTACATAGCGCCGGAGGACATACACGTATACTCGGTGGACGAGGTGTTCATCGACGCCACCAACTACCTCCAGTCGTACCGCATGACGCCGCGCGAGCTGACGGTGAAGCTGATACACGAGGTGCTGCGCGAGACGGGCATCACCGCCACGGCGGGCATAGGTACCAACTTCTACCTGAGCAAGGTGGCCATGGACATCGTGGCCAAGCACATACCCGCCGACAAGGACGGGGTGCGCATTGCCGAGGTGGACGAGATGAGCTACCGCCGCCTGCTGTGGGACCACCGGCCGCTGACGGACTTTTGGCGCGTGGGACGCGGCATCAGCCGCAAGCTGGAGGCCAACGGCATGATGACCATGGGCGATGTGGCGCGGCGCTCGCTCACCAACGAGATGCAGCTCTTCAAGCTCTTCGGCGTCAACGCCGAGCTGCTGATAGACCACGCCTGGGGCTACGAGCCGGTGGGCATGAAGGATGTCAAGGCCTACAAGCCGTCTACGAAGTCGTTCAGTTCCGGCCAGGTGCTGGCGGAGCCCTACACCTTCGACAAGGCCAGGGTGGTGGTGCGCGAGATGGCCGACAGCATGGCGCTGAAGCTGGTGGACAAAGGGCTGGTGACGTCGCATGTGGGCCTCTCGGTGAACTACGACGTGGAGAACCTCAGCCAGGGGAAGGACTACGACGGCGAGGTGGCAACGGACTGGTACGGGCGCAAGGTGCCACGCTTCGCGCACGGCGCCGTGGCCCTGGAGCCCACGTCGTCGTCGCGCGCCATCACCAAAGCAATACTGGGCATATACGACGACAACGTGGACCGCAAGCTGCTGGTGCGCCGCCTGACGGTGGTGGTGGGAAGCCTCGTGGCGCGCGACAGCGTGAAACAGGCCAAAGAGGTGCAGCTTGACCTCTTCGCCGACCACGAGGCCGAAGAGCGCCGGCAGAAAGAGCGGAAAGCGAAGGCCGAGCGTGAAAACCGCATGCAGAAGGCGGCTTTGACAATACAGAAACGCTTCGGCAAGAACGCCATACTGCGCGGCACCGACTTCGAGGAAGGAGCCACGCTGCGCGACCGCAACAGCCAGGTAGGAGGACACAAGGGATGAAAGACGACTACAAAGACATAATAGACCTGCCCTACAACGGTGTGAAACAGCACAGCCGCATGACGATGTACGAGCGCGCCGCACAGCTGTCGCCCTTCGCGGCCCTCACGGGTCACAACGACATGCTCGACGACACCGCCCGTACCAAGGAAGAGGCCGACCGCGAGAACGACATGCCCAAGGACTTCGAGGAGTGGTACGCCGTGCTCACCCAGATGACAGAACAGCAGCTGCTGGACCTCAACGACGAACCGTCAGAACATTAAATCAACACAGATATGACATTGCAGGAAGCCATCGTCGCACGCCATTCGGTGCGACAGTATCAGGAGAAAGCCATCGAGACCGCCGTTGTCGGACGCCTCAACGAAGAGATAGCCCTCTGCAATCGCGAGGGCGGGCTTCACATACAGCTTGTGCTCAACGAGCCGCAGGCCTTCAACAGCGGCATGGTGAAGTACGGCAACTTCAGGGGTGTGCACAATTATCTGGCCATGGTCGGCCCCAAAGGCGCCGACGAAGCCATCGGCTACTACGGCGAGCGCATCGTACTTACGGCGCAGACCATAGGCCTCAACAGCTGCTGGGTGGGCCTCTCGGTAGGGAAGCAACCCGACCGCTACACGGTTGCTGCCGGGGAGAAACTCCATTGCGTCATAGCCATCGGCTACGGCGCCAACCAAGGCGTGCAACACCCCATGCGGCCCATGGAGAAGTACTACAAGGCATCAGGAGAGTTGCCCGACTGGTTCAGCCGTGGCATGGAAGCCGCCATGCTGGCACCAACGGCTGTGCACCAGCAGAAGTTCGAGTTCGAGCTGGTGGACGCCCATACTGTCGCCGCCCGCGCACGCTTCTCGCTGGTAGGCTGGGCAAAGATTGACCTCGGCATCGTCAAGTGCAACTTCGAGCTCGCCGCCGGCAAGGAGAACTTCACTTGGCAATGACACACCTGCTGCTATACTACCTCCTTGCTGTCAACCTGCTGACATTCGCCACCTACGGCATTGACAAATACAAGGCGCGCCACGCCCGTTGGCGCGTGCGAGAGGCTTCGCTTCTGCTCCTTGCCGCTCTCGGCGGCAGCATAGGCGCCTTGCTCGGCATGCACCTCTTCCGCCACAAGACGCAGCACAAGAAGTTCCGCTACGGTGTACCGCTCATCCTGCTTGCACAGGTGGCGGTGGCGGTGGCGGTGTTTTGCTATTACCGGTACACCTCGATGGTGTAGCTGAAGCTGTACTTGCCTTTCGGCGACAGACGCTGTATGTACCGTCGTGCGGAGATGTCGCCGGTAAAGCCCTTGGCGTCGCAGATGCCGCACCAAGGCTCAAGGCAGACGAAGGGACAACCCGGCTTGTGCGGCGCCCAGACGCCGTAGGCTTCGGCTTGCCGGCAGCTGACGCCAAGCACACCGTTGCCTTCCTTGTCGCAGAGCACAGCCTTGGCCACCTGCCCGTTCTCAAACATCAGGGCGTCGCCGGCAAAGGTATCGTTCCCGACAGGCATATCGGCAGGTAAGCGGCGCGGCTCATCCAGGGGCACACGGTTGCCGTCCTCAAGGGCCGAGACGACGACGGGAGACACCGGCATCCCCTCGCGGTCGTAATAGCGGATGTAGCCATGCAGGGCGTCCCCGGCCTGGTAGCCGGGCAGCATGAAGCCCGGATGGGCACCTATCTGGAACCAGGCATCGCGCTCGTCGAGGTTCTCCACCGTCCACGTCACCTCCACGGCGCCGCCCTGCAGCCGGTAGCACACCTCAAGCCCCAGACGGAAAGGATAGCCCTCGGCGAGGGGACCTGCCTGCATCCGCAGACGTCCGTCACCGACAACCTCAAACTCGCTGTCGCGTGCATACCCGTGCTGCTTCATGGTATAGACCTTCCCGTCGGCATGCAGCTCGTTTCTGTAAGGCTTCCCGACGGCGGGGAAGAGTATCGGTGCATGGCGGTTCCAGTAGGCAGCATCGCCGCCCCAGAGGTATTCGCGGCCGTCTTTCACGAGGCTCACCAGCTCGGCGCCGTGTTCCGCCACCTCGATGGCTATGATGTCGTTGCTGATTTTCATAAGGCTTTCAGTTCCGGTACTATGGCGAAGAATGTCAGCGGCTCCCTGTCGCTGGCGTTGATGAGCGCGTGCGAATGCCCCACGGGGCAGTAGTGGCACTGGCCGGGCACGAGCCGCTCCTCGCCGTCGTCATACAGGCAGCGGGCCTCGCCGCCGAGTATGAAGATAATCTCGCTGTTGCTCTCGTGCCTGTGGTAGCCGATGGAGCACCCCACGTCGAGCCGCCCGCGCATGATCTTGTTCTGCCCGTCGTTGAACGTACGGAACATCGTGTCGCCCTCGCCGCCCTTGAACCGAGGGTTGGCCACTTCTTCAATCTTGCTGAAATCTATAGTCATAGGTCAATGCTTTTCAGTTGTTCTATCAGCTGCAGGTCTGCCGGCAGCCACCTCACGCCGTCGAGCTCATCTTTCGCAAGCCAGCGCGCGGCCTCGTGCTCGTTGAGCCTGAGGGCCTCCGAGAGCAGCGAACAGAGGTAGCAATGCATGGTGAGGTGAAAGGCGGGGTAGTCGTGCTCCACGGTGCCGAGCAGCCTGCCAACGCTAATCTCCGCCGACAGCTCCTCGCGTATCTCGCGCTTCAGCGCCGCCTCCGGCGTCTCGCCGGCCTCCATCTTGCCGCCCGGAAACTCCCACCAGTCTTTCCACTCGCCGTATCCGCGCTGCGTGGCAAAGACACGGCCGCCCTGACAGATGACGGCAGCCACAACCTCTATCCGTTTCATAGCTTGACGGCCGGCCAGCCGTAGTCCTGATAGTAGCTCACATCGAGCTTGTTGCGCTTCACATATTCCCGCAACTGCTCCCGGCGCACGGCCTCGCGCACCTGCTCGCTGCTGTGTATGTTCTCGTAGATGTCGTAGTAGCCGCCGAAGATGCGCTTGGCGCTGGCCACGTTGCCCGCGCCGTCCACCGTCTGCTCGAAGCCGGTCACCTTGTATCCGCCCCCGTCCCGGCCGATGGTCATCGCGCCGGCGTGGTTGCCGCCGGAGACACACTTCAGCGTGTCGCCGACAACGTTGTACCACAACACCCAGAAGTCGCCCATAACGAGCCCTTCCTCCTCGTGCACCATTATCATCGTCGGTACGCAGAGCTCGCCTTTTAGGTAGTGCTCGCCCACCTCGCGCACCAGATAGTCGCCTATGGCCGCGCGCAGGGCCTGCTCCTCGCGGTTGACGGCTATGTGGCGCATGCAGTCGGCCTTGTGCCCGTCAAAGTCGGCCATCAGCCATTTGCCGCCCACTTTCTCCATCGCGAGCTTATGCTCCTCAACGTCGGCGTCGGGATCAAACGAGCCGTCCTCCCACTTCTGCCTCACATTGACGGTGGCCACAGCGTGCGTCTCGTCCTGTAGCTCCACGCCGGCCACAGTGAAGTCGGCCATCGTGCCGCCGTTGCCGGTGACGAAGTAGTAGAGCCACTCGTGATCCATGGCCTCGAATTCGGGCAGCTGGTTGAACATCGTGTCGAGCACGTTGTAGAAGTCCTCGGTCATATACCCGCGCGACTCCTCCCGCAGTTCGTGGTCGGGGATGTACTTGCACAGTTCCGCAGCCCTCTCCTTCAGCTGCTCTTCTTGGTTTACGCAAGCCGCCATCAGCAGGACGGCCGCCAGCAATAGCATCGTTTTCTTCATGATGTGTCTGTTCTTGGTTCTCAACTCTTAACTCTTGACAGCCTTCAGCCGTTCCAGCGCCCGGCAGAGCTGGTCGGGACACGACGTCGGCTTGCCGCCGCAACTGATGCCGTCGAGTTTGGCGATGACATCGTCGATCTTCTGACCCCTCACCAGTCGGCAGATGCCCTGCAGGTTGCCGTCGCAACCGCCGAGGAACGACACCTGCTGTATGACGTCGGCGTCGTCCGCCGTCACGTCTATCAGCACCGAGCAGGTGCCCTGTGTTTGATACTGTATGTGTTTCATGATTCTTGGTTTTTCTCTTTCTTCAGCAGACGGCAGACGGGGTCTTCCCTGACCACCTTAGGTGCCGCCTTGCCGGCCAGCACCAGCACCTTCTTGCCGTTGCGGTAGACATGCAACTGGCGCGACCGCACCACGGCCGTCAGCTCCGCGTCACCCTGCACAGCCAGCCAGAGCCCGCGGTACTCGCCGTCCTCGTCCTCCAGCTTCCGCCGCAGGTGCGAGCACATATTGCTTGTGTCTATCTCCATCATCTCCTCCATGCACCGATCACCTCGCCGATGTACACGGTGTGTATGCCGGCCCCGAAGCCGTCATACCACTCCCGCGGCGTCTGGCTGCGGAAATCCTGCTCCGTCTGGTGCCAGGCGGTCATCGTCTCGCACTCTATCACCGTCTTCGCCTCCTCGTAGTAAGGCGTGCCGTGCTCGGTGTAAGCCACATGCAGGCCCAGCGCCGCCGCCTTGTCGCCCTCGCGGCCGCTATGCTTGCCCATATACTGCCACACGGCGGGGTCCTCAAACTCCATGACCGTGAAGCGCGGATGGCGCTCCATGAACTCATAGGTGTAGCGCGCCGGCGCCACATACACCGTCACCGCAGCCCTTTCGTGGCCCAGGTAGTTGCCAATGCCGCCCCACCCTATGGTCATCGCGTTGCTCTCCGTGCTGTCGCCGCAGCAGAGCACGAGGTTCTTGGTGAAGAAGGTGAAGCCGTTGTCGGCAAAGTCGCTCCTCACGTCAAAAGCCTTCAGTTCGCTGTTCATTGCCGTTTCCTCCCTGTCGTTGTCCTGTCTGCCGTCGCCGCAGCCGCCCATCAAGACCGCCATAGCGGCAACGACCAAAGTGTATAACTTCCTTTTCATCGTTCCGTGGTTTTGCATTGCCGTCGTCCGTCAAACCTCCTCCGTCAGCCCGCCGTAGCTCTCGGCCGCTGCCGCGAAAGCCTCCTCCGTGGTGAACTGCTGGTAGTAAGTGCTGCGCGTCACCACCCGCTGGCTGCTGCAGCGCGACCCGCTGATGTGCACCAAAGCCCAGCCGCACATATCGTCGGCGAACCCGTCGCCGACCAGAGCCAGCCGGCCGCCGACACTCCTGAAGTCGTCGGCGCCAAGATCATCGGCGCTGATGCGCACCACAGGGCGCGAACCCTCTACAACCTGGCGCAGCGTGTAGAGACGCAGCGTGTCGCCGCGGCGCAAGTCGGAAGCCGTCAGCGACGTAAGCAGCGCCGCCGTGCCGTCCACCTCGCCCAGACGCTGCTCCACCACAGGCAGCACACCGTCGCTCACCGGCATCCCCGGCAGCAACAGCACAGCCTTGGCCATACGCCCGCTCACCGGCGTGAAAACCACCGGCGTGCGGCGCATCAACGTACGGAAACGCGCATACGCCGTAGGCGTCTTCTCGAACAGCGGCTCGCCGGCCCACTTCAGCACCCGCCACAGGCGGCAACTGTGCGCCAGCTGCTGGCGCGCCACAAACTGGCCCCTCGACCGGCGCTTCGGCTGCTCGCTGTGCGCCGTCCGCGCAATCATCCGCCCGCCGCGGAAGTAGAACGACACCCCGCTCTTCTTCAAGCTGCCATTGATAAGCAGCCCCGTTGGTTTTGTCTTTGCCATAATTCGTTTCTCCTATGTTGTTTATTCATTTCCCCTCAATCCATCACCCTCTCATCACGCGCCCATAACCCACTCATCACATACCCATAACCCACTCTACCACACCTATTCCACCGTCATTTCAACGATACTTCAACGATACATCAACGATATTTTAACGATAACTATCGTTGAAATATTGTAGAACTATCGTTAAAATATCGTTAAAAAGTCGCATCCCCACCCCGCCAACCCCTTGCCAACCCCAGGCAATCACCCCTCCCCGGAACCATTAATCGGGCAGGCAGTGGCCGATTACCGACACCATAACACACTATAACCACAGCAAATCAACGCTGTGGCTGTTTTTTTTTGCTCCTATCTGCAAAATATTTTTCCCCACTTCGCCAAATATTATTATATTTGTAACCACATAAATAGCGAGGAAGAAAGAATAATATATTAAATCTCAAACACATAAGCAACATAACCGCGCCTGAAGAATTAGGAAATAGGAAGCTGCTGAAATAACAATGGACGATATGACAGACAGGGTAATTGTACAGGGAGAGTCAAACATAGAGGGCATCAAGCATCGCATCTACGAGGTGCGTGGGCAGCGTGTGATGCTTGACCGCGATTTAGCGGAATTGTATAATGTAGAAACTCGTGCTTTGAATCAGGCGGTGAGACGTAATATCGACAGATTCCCAGAGGATTTTATGTTTGTGATGACCGATGATGAGATGAATGCTTGGAAATCACAAATTGTGATGTCCAATTCTATCCGTATGGGGATGCGCCGTCCTCCTGTTGTATTTACTGAACTTGGTATTGCGATGCTCAGTTCTGTGTTGCGTTCAGAAACAGCCATACAGGTCAACATCAATATTATGCGGGCGTTCGTGGCCATTCGTCATGCAATAGGTGCCTGGCAGGGAGTCAACCTGAAGGTGGAGCAGCTGTCGCACAAGGTAGACAACCTCAACGCCCGTGTGGATGAGATTCTCCACGAGCAGAATGAGAACAATATGGAGATGGCCGTCCAGATAAGCGCCCTCAACGACGCCCTCGACCAACTGCGCGAGAAGCCATCAACGCCCCGGAAACGGATAGGATTTAAACAAGGGAACAAATGATTGTGCTGAAAGAGATTTGGGATATAGTTAATAAATACTAATGACGTAGGTAGACAGTCATGGATATTTACTATATAAAAAAGCAGGATTTGTTTTATTCCTACTGCATGAATTTAAAATTGCCAGAAGGGAATTGGGAGAGATATAGATTTGTAAATAACCAACTTGTCCAGCATGATAATTCAGGGGCGCTAATGTCCGCACTTTATTCAGTAGGTATTTTATACCAGCAACCATATAATCGGAGGAAGAGGAGGACAGCATTTTTTCCACTATTCAGCAATTACATGCAGGTCAAGGAACTCAATGCATGTTTGAGTAGAATTGATAAAATTGATTATTTGAGAGTATTATTTGTAATTGATACTATAAAGGATACATATCCAAATGTTGCTGTATATTTCCCAAGAAAACAAATAAATGGGTGGAAAAAATACAAAACGTTCCACTTGCAACCATTTTCAGAAAAGCTTGATGCATTTAACATTATGAATTCATTTGAACCGACTGGTTTTTTGAATACAAATGCTGATACTCTTGTGATTTTTGAATTGTCGTCTAATCCAAAATCAATAGACAATAATATTAACGAGATAGTCAATGTATACAACCAACAGCCTCCAAATCTAATATACTTATCTCTTTTTACAGAGGTTGGTAAAGAGGGGGAGATTCTATACTATAAAAATGAAGAAATTGGCAAAATGTTTAGGCGATAAGAGGTTAAACTAATATACAAATTCATTAATCATGGCTATATTAAGATGTTCAGGTTGCGGACAAGAATATAATTCTGTTCTTCCTGTATGCCCCTCATGTGGTATAGACGTATCAATGTCTGTAACAATTGACGAACAAGGTTCATTGCGAGATGGTACAGGTGGTAAGGATTTTAAAATAATTCACAGGCAAAATACCACATTTGGTAACGATGTAACCATATTCAAGAAAGATTCTTGTACATATGGTATAGCACCATCAATTCGTGATATTGTATTACCAAGAATGAATTATGCGTGTTATTCATTTATTGACGAGACGGTTACAAAAGGTTTCCTTCGGGTTAACATAAAAAACAATGGGGCAAAAAGATGGGGGATAATTGACGTGAACGGAAGGATGATTCTTCCAGTAGTGTATGACAACATCTGGCCTCTCAAACCCCAATTCATCGATAATACACTAATTGAAAAGGATGGAAAATACTATTATATTAATCTTGAAAAAACTGCCAATACTGGAACACTAAAACTTATGCATGCTAGTAAAATGAATGCCCTCTTTTCTGCTGGGCTGTCAAACTTTGATGACAAACATGAAGATAGTAAATTTGTTGATGAAATATGCAGAGTATTTAACAGTGGATTATACAATGACGCCTTAGATATTGACCAACAATCACCAGAGTTTTGGAATAGTATATAATAATTCACCAAAATAATTAATCCTTAAACGTTTAAGCAATTATGGCAAAAGAAAAAAAGTTTATGACTTGTAAGCCTCGCGCCATGATGCTGAAATAGACGGGAAAGGGAAGAGGTGTGGGCGGCGCCAGCCGCCCACGAGAGCGAGGGGAGGAGAGTGAGGCGGCGCAGCCGCCGAAGAAGCGAGGAGAAGAGGAAGAGAAACGGAAGGGGTAGGGCGGCGCAGCCGCCAGAAAGAAGCGCGAGAGGAGAAGCAAAAAGGAGGGGCGGCGCAGCCGCCCACAAGAGGAGAGAGAAGCGCGGAGAGGGCAAGAAAAGGAGGCGGCGCAGCCGCCGAAGGAAGAGAGAAAAGAAGCGAGAGAGGAGGGCGGCGCAGCCGCCCGTAAGCAAGCGGAGCCGCAAGCAGCGGTTTCTCTTTTTTTGTTGGGGGCTTTTTTCATAAATCAATCATCGCCATAGGCGATACCTTATTGGGGGCTTTTTCTTTTTTAATATCATCGCTGTAAGCGATACCGCTTTTAAGGCTGCAATGATATTCGCTCATCAAGCTCGCGGGGCACACCAGCAGCATACAGAACCGAAGCTAACATTTGAGGCGACGGATGAGTTTGATTAGGGGGATGAGAAGGAGGCCGAGGAGGAAGGAGATTAGGAGGGGTTTGAAGGGGAATTTGGGGTTGATGGGTTGAATGGGGCTAATGGGGGAGGTTTGGGTGGTTTCTTTGGTGGTGCTGGCGGTTTCGGATTGGGTGAGGTGGTGGGAGTGGTCGGAGGTGCGGTCGCGAGAGGTTATCTTCTCGCGGTCGCGGTTGGTGGTGAGTTTGGTGGTGTCGCCGGTCTCGTTGGTTTGGATTGTTATAGTGGTGGTTTCACGAATGGTGTCGTAGAGGGTGAGGGTGACGGTCTCTATCACGGTGTCGTGGACGGTTTCATTGTGGGTCTGCTGCGTCACGGCCTTGCTGCTTCTGCAACTCACTAATGACAGGGCAAGCGTCGCTATGAGGGCAGTCGTTAATCCTTTGTATCGCATTTCTCAGATGGTTTACTTCGGTGCGTAATTCCCTGACTTCACGCCGCAGGGGATCGGCAATGTTTTCCTTGAACTCGTCGACGTACATCTTCGACAAGTTCATGTCTTTTTGGCGGTTGTCGGCCTTCAGGCTTTCGACCTCCTGGCGATGGCGGCGGCGGTCGAACAGCCAGCCGCCACCGGCGACGAGGGTTAGGACGGATAGGATGATGTTCCAAAGGTTGTTCATTTTCAGTAAATTTTGATATTCTCCTGTGCGCCGTGGGCGCACGAAATCCTGTAAATCTTGTAGATTATTCCGCTTTCAGCGGTTAAAGATTGTTCTCCTTTCTCCATTGCTGGACGTCGAAACAGGGGCAGGCACGGTTGGCGAACTCGTTGTGGCCGTGGATAGAGGATATAGGGTGTTCTTCCATAAAATCGCGGACGAGCTGGAGGAGGGCGAGGCGCTGGGCTTCGGTGCGGGTGTCGGCGGGATGTCCGTCGGCATCGAGGCCGCCGACATAAGCGATGCCAATGCTTTGGGCGTTGTGACCTGGGCAATGGGCACCGACCTCTTCGACGGGACGGCCAGCGTGGACGCTGCCATCGGGGTAGATGACATAATGATAGCCGATGTCGTGCCAGCCGAGGCTCTTGTGGTAGTGACGGATGCTCTCCACGGTGCAGTTGGCATCGGGGCGGGTAGCGGTGCAATGGATGATGATTTCGGTGATTGTTCGCATTTCTTTGTGGGTTTGATGGGGCTAATGGGGTTAATGGGCGTCTTTGGGCTGCGACGGTGTCGCAGCATACGCAACAATAGAATGGATAGAGGCGATAGATACGATAGAGTTTTGGAAAGAGGGCTGGGGTGGATCCTTGCCCCTGCCCTCTCGGGGTCAGTCTGGGATTAGGCGGCGGTGAGGTAGAGGATGTTGACGGTGTCGCCCTTGGCGTAGTGGGAGGGGTCTTTGAAGGTGATTTTGCCTTCGGCGACGGCGTAGTCGGTGGGTGGCTGCATCAGTCCGTTGACAAAAACGGCCACGGCATTGTCGCCATAAGGAGGTTTGGAGAGTGCGATTTCAGCGGTGAAGTCCACGCTGTCGATGATGAGGGCCGGGGGATTGGGGAAGGCGATGCTTTTCTCCGTGGCCACGACCTTGCCGCTGGAGAGGGCGAGGCTGACGATGGCCTTGGTGGTGGTGCCAGTACCGGCGGTGTTGGTGGTGTTGACACCTGTGACAGGGAGAGCGGTCTTGGCAACCTTGACGGCGGTGCCTTCCTTGGTGACGGCAGATACATACTTGCCTGTTTCTGCACTACCGCCGGTGACGGACTGGAGTGCGCCGCCTATGGCGCCGCTGACGGCATTGTCGATTTTCTCACTTGTTGCGGCTGCGGTGGCCAGCTGGTCGGTCAAAGATGACCAATCATCGGATGCGGAAGGCGATACTACGCCGTCGAGTTGTTTTACTTTTAACTTTTGCATGAGCTTTTACTTTTTTAATGGGTTTAGTGGGTTTGATGGGGTTAATGGGTTAATGGGATGGCTTTGAGGATGATTTCGTCGTCGCTTTCGATGCCGGGGAGTTCGAAGCCATCGGCGGCATTGTCGTTGACCAGTTCCTTGTAGTCCTTGCCGAGGGTGTAGCGGAGGCCGTTGATATAGACCTCAGAGGTGCCAGGGACGAAAGGTTGACGGGCGATATAAAGGCCATTCATGAAGTCGATGCTGGCGGCCTGTATCTGTTGCGGCAGCAAGTCGGAGAGACGGACTTGTGCGGCGTTGCCCTCGTCATCATAGCCCAGGGTGCGGAGCTTGGGAAGGTCGCGACGGTCGGCGACAAGCAGGGTGGTAATCTCTAAGTCTTCCATTGGTTGATGTTCATTTTGATGGGTCTAATGGGTTTAATGGGTCTAATGGGCGGTGGCTGAAGCCACCCATACAGGACAACCCTTGTTACATCTTAACTACTGGTGAGGGTTAGCCGGTGACCACGGAGGACGAGGGAGCGGCCTCCGTGGAGCAGTCGGCGGAGGGTGGGCAGTCAGGGCGTGACGGGATCGAGGCCTACGACTTCGGGCTGGAGATAGACGGCGGCGGAGTTGATGCCACCGTAGCTGTTGGCGGCGGCAGTGAAAGCCGTGCGTCCCTGATAGGTGGCAAGGGCCGAGTTCTCGACGAAGAAGAGCTGTGTGCTGACCTTCAGGGCGCCGTCGGCAGTCTCGCGGCTATGCACCCAGACGGCTGCGCCACTAGTGATCTGCTGCGAGGTGGCGAGGCAGTTGTCGGTCACAGAGAAGCCAATCCTATCCACGACATCCCATAACTTGGTATCCTCGGCGGTGTTGAGTACGACCTTGTAGCCACGGATGGTGGCACGAGGGGTGCGCGTCACGGTGTCGATGGATTGGATGCCGTGGAAGAAGGTGAGCTGGTCGCCTTCGTCGAAAGAATCGTTGTTGTCGATGACAGCCTGTGAGAACTGGCCAATGGTGGTGTTGGCGTCGATGGCGAGGGTGCCGAGACGGATGCTGCTCACAAGGATGTTGGAGGCGTTCTTGGCCATGCTGATGCTGGGGAGACTGCCACGCGTGATTTGATAGGGTGCGAGGATGGCGCCGCCGTTGAGCCGGATGGTCTTGGTGATATAGACCTTGACCACGTCGATGTTGGCCTGGATGAAGGCGTTGAAGACGGACATCTGCGGCGGCAGGTTCTCGTAGCCACGGCGCAGCATGCTGTCGAACTGCTTGTAGATGGCGGCGAGGTTGCCCCACTGGGTGCGGCGGTCCATCTGTCGTGCGCTGCGTCGCGGGATGGCGGGCTTGACGGGCAGCTCGCTAATGACGGTACCCGTGCGGGTCTGACGGTAGAGGAGCTGGCCTACCTTACCACTGATTTTGGTGTTTGCTCCAAAGATTTTTCCCATTGTGTTTTTCCTTTCTGTTTTTTGTTAAACTTTTGATTTCTGTATCTTTCGAAAGACGGCGCAAAAGTACAGGGGTGGGGAAAAACGGAATCGGGCTTTGTCAGCTTCCGGTGGGCGTCGGGGGTGCGTTACGGGGGTGTTCGGGGTGGGATTGTCGCGAAAAGAGGGAGGGGGAAGAGGGGCAAAAAGGGGGACTGTCACCCGTGGTTTGGGGAAAATCGGGGTGGATGGGGCAATAAAAAAAAGCCGCTAAAAGCGGCTTATGTTGAATTTCTGATAGATGCTATTTACTGAAAGGTGGCCAATAGATGAAACCTATCCTGCAATTCTTCTATACGTCTTATTAGGCTGTCAAAGTCAATCGGATTACCATAAATGAAACTTGATTTCATATTCTCATAGTCTGCACGAAATCGCTCCATCAAGTCTCCTTGTGGGCAAAATGCTATTTTATCGGGCATGTCCTGCGAATAATCCACACCACCCACATGATAGAACTTTCGTCTGTGTTCAACAATAGCTTTGTACAAATCGACATCTCTAAGAGCCAACCGCCCATACTCAGTATCCATCAGTCTCTCCAAGTCATACAAATGCCTGCTCATACGTAATGTTCTCGGATTCTTACGTTGGAACTCTTCGTTCAGCAGCAGGGCTTTCTCCAAGAAAGTCCGAGCTGGTGATATTGTTGCAATGTCACAGGCCGTCTCGTTGTCTTCATCGATAAAACTCTCTGATATCAACGACGAGATATGCTTTACCTCGAAAGGCTCTCGCATAGACAAGCAACTGATTTCCACCTTTACCAGTGGCTTTACATAGGTATGCCCGCTCGCGAAAATACTCGGATATCGCACCAATAGTACTGTAGGGTCGGCATCGTGGTCGATTGGTTTATCTCCCTCTGCTGTATGATGCATCGTCACACCTTCGACCGTCACATCAAATCCTGAAACCTTCAGTGCCTCCTCCAGTTCCTCATTCAGTGGCCCCAGTACATAGTCACGGGAAGCCTTTCGTAGCATTTTGATTTGGTTGTTGTTTTCACAACGTGCGCAACCCAAACCTTTCTCCAAGAGGAAGAAGTCGCGATAGAGGGCGATGTCAATGTCTTCTGAAAAGCGGTTGATTAACCCCCAACCTTTGCTCAGACTTGTACCACCCTTGAAATATGCGTACTTGCCAACACTCAGACTAAACAAAGTCTTCAGCACCATAGTTACCCACCAATCTTTCTCCACAGACTCCGGGGCGATATTCTTTTCTTCGGATACATGATTCACCATGTATAGCCTATCCGCCAAACTGTTTTCAATCCACCTGCTCATGCCGTTATTTCCTTTCTCAAGTTAGTCAATGTTTTTCTAATCCATGCTGGTGCTAGTTGTAGGTCGCTTTGCCAAGTTTTTTCCTCGGGACTTTCCTCTATCAGTTTTCTGATAATGCCAAGATGTTCATTTGTCAGGTTCCCTTTTCCAATAGCCTTCATGGCCAGCACCAAGACTGGGACCAGTTCTCCCTTGTACTCAAAATTCTTTGGGACACTCCGACGTAGCTTAATTGTCCTTTTCCCCAACTTAATTTCCCGGGCTGAGCCACTCGTTATATACTCCATGTTCATTGGAACCTGTTCCGAAAGTCCTAGTTGGTTCATGGCTGTGTTGCCGGTAGGCAGAATCTTGGCTTTATCACGCACGGCAATGGCCCTCACAATATCGTTTACTGGCGGATACACCACTCCAAAACGACTCCTCGCAGGCTTCAAGTAAATACCGAACGCTATACGTTCCAACAAACCCTGAGCACATAAGTCTGACAGTACATGACGAACATACTCTTCGTCATACTCGGGGAAGCTATTATTAAAAAACAGCGTTCCATCAATGCTCTTGCCGATAGTTTTTCTAATGCTTTCTATTACAGACATATTCCTATTCTTTATACTCACAAATTTTGCAAAAAATTGTGAGTGTTTTCAAATGCAAAGATAGGAATATTTTTTAAGATGGTGAAATTATTTTAGTTTTGGGTATACTCTTCCCATCGCGTTCAACCACATCGGGCATCACCGCATTGAGGAAACGAGGTGGATTCTTTTTTAGGTATTATTGTAAGTTGCCGATGCTTAAACACAATATTATACGAACATTTACGTTTCTATATTAAAATAAAGAAAGATGGATTTAGAAATCAAACGATTCGATAATATAGATTTATCTGATAGATTCTTCGATAGCTTGAGGGAAAGTTATCCAGAGTTTGACCAATGGTTTACCAGAAAAGCAACTGCTGGTGAGTCTGCATATGTTTTCTATAATGATAATGGTAATTTGAGTGATTTCCTTTATCTAAAAATTGAAGAAGAGGAGGTGACGGATACCGTTCCTAACCTACCGATCAAAAAACGATTAAAAGTTGGAACATTCAAATTGATGGCGCGTGGTACCCGAAGAGGAGAGCGATTTATGAAAAAGATAATGGACCGAGCCGTTGCAGATGATGTTGATGAAGTCTATGTTACGATTTTCCCCAAAGATGATTTAATGTATTTAATCAATTTCTTTGAGAAATTCGGTTTTGTACATGTCGCGGATAAACCACATGATGGAACTATAAGCGAGTATGTTCTTGTTAAGAATATGCGCCAATTAGTAGGGGATATTGAGAAAGATTACCCCTTTGTGAAAGTTAATGGCTCCAACAAAAGACTTCTTTCAATTCATCCGTCGTATCATACAAAGCTATTTCCTGATTCAAAGCTAAACACAGAAGAACCTTACGACTTGGTACAAGATATAACTCCCACAAATGGAATATATAAGATTTACATATGTTGGATGCGTGATGCTGCCACATTAAAGAAAGGAGACAATGTGGTCATCTACCGGATGGGAGATGGGCAAGGCCCTGCTTATTTCAGAGCCGTGGCCACATCGATCTGTACTATTATGGAAGTAAAGCGTTATATGGATTTTATTGATATAAATGATTACTTGAAGTATACTAGCTATAGTGTTTTCAATGAAACCGAACGTCGCAACTGGTATCGTTTCAAAAGTAATTTTATTGTTATCAAGATGTTGTATAACGTCGCATTTGCCAATCGAATAATCCGTAAAGATTTATTAGAGAAAGTTGGAATCCCAGGCGACATCTATTGGGGCATTTGTGAATTAAACGATGAACAATATAGTAGAATTATAAAATTAGGAGGCGCCAATGAACGCTATTTTGTCAATTAAGCCACAATTCGTAAAAGAGATTATCGCTGGTCGAAAAGGTTACGAATTTCGCAAGAAAGGCTTCAAGAAAGATGTAACTACGGTTTTTGTTTACGCCTCAAGTCCTATTTGTAGGATTGTGGGGGAATTTCAGCTGGGTGATATCTTGGAGGGAAGCCCCGAACACATATGGTCATTGACATCCAAACGATCTGGCATTTCAAAATGTTTTTTTGATGAATATTTTATGAGTCATTCCATTGGGTTTGCTCTTGAGATAAAGTCGTTTAAACAGTATGAAACTCCTATAAATCCGTATAAATCCATTAAAGGTTTTCGTGCTCCTCAATCATTTTGTTACACAGAGAATTCTATTTGTTGTCAATTAAATAGTTAGTGTCATGAGTCGCTTTACTATTTTTGTCGGAGGGATCCACGGATCTGGGAAGAGTCACTTTTGCAAATTATTACAAGAAGAAATTGTATGTGACTATATATCAGCCAGTACAATTCTTCAGTGGTCAACCAAAGACAAGACTGTTGAGAATATTGAGGCCAACCAAGAGGCGCTTTCTTTGCTTATCCCCTATGCGATACAAGGCGATAAAACATTTGTTATAGACGGACATTTTGTCCTATGGAATAAACAGAGAGCCGTAGAGGAGGTTCCTATTACTTTTTTTGAGGCATGTAAACCAAATGTAATTGTAGTTATAAAAGAATCTCCTGCCATTATAGTAGAGCGCTTATTCAGGCGCGATGGTATGCCTTATAAAACTGACGAAATAGAAGAACTTCAGAAGAAAGAAATAGATAATGCGCGCGTTACATCAGACAAATTGGGCATTCCGATGTTTATATTACAATCAACAGATGACGAAGGTATAAAGTCTTGCATTATTGACGTAAAAAATATTATGGCAGAATATACACGTGAAAACATTAGCTCCCCGATGCTAAAGACTGTCATTATCCGTTTTGACTATGCTGGTGGGACAGATATTACTCGGTTCGTAGATGAAATCAAGCAACAAAAATTCATCCAAGAGGCATTTGGTGCCTTGCATCGAATTGATACACCACAATATAGTATTACGTTGAACACTCGCGACAATGGAACTAGTATATTACCATTCGCGGAAACGCAGAAAGCAACAATTTATCGTTTTTCTGAAGGCAAATATGATGAAGGTCTAAATGTGATACTTGATGTGACAGCCGAATCAGTCTGCCTCACAATAGATTGTCGAAAGAATTATCGCGGAAGTGGACGATATACAGAACTTATGGGAAAACTTATATCTAAGCTGAAGGACTTAGATTCGTTTATATCTGTTAGAAGAATAGGGATACGGAAAATAGATGCACAGGTAATAGAAGAGGGAGAAAAAATTTCAGATTATTTCAATGAAAACTATGTTGCATCGAGGAGTTGGTATAGTTCACCCAAAGAACGAGTTAATTATGCAGATTTTTTTACAATTGGGAGGGTTAATTTTAATGTGGTTCAACATATTAGTTGTAATAGCGTAGGGAAAACCCAGGCCATCTTTGATGTAGACTCATTCATTGTAAATGAAGAGCTTAACTCACTAATAAGTAACGAGAAAGTATTGGTTGATTTTATGAATAACGAAATGCAAGATAAAATGTTTGAGTTATTCGTTTCGTGTGCATCAAAGGAATATTTAGAAAAATGCAAACAGGCTAAAACCAGCAAATGATGGATGAAAGCGTTTTGTCATATTTGGGAATAGAGAATGAACGATTGCCCGACACGTGGTCTTACATTTTTGAGTTGGCCAAAGCAAGAAATATTGCTGCGACTAGTTCCAGTACCAGAGAAAATCAAATAAGTTGGGGCAGCCTCTCAATCTTGGAGGGCGAAGAACATCATCATGAAGAGATATAAAAAGGAACTTAGGCTTTCTTCATTTGAAAACTTGAGACTCTGCATATACGTTATCGGATACAAAAATATAGGAGAATCTATCGTCATTCTTTTTAAAGACAAGATTGGTGATGATTATCAATCTTTCTTTTCATTCGTTATTGACTGTTATAAGAATGATTCGGTGTTTGTCACCCGGAAAATATTAGATAAAAACGAAGTAAAAGGGATTGACGCTATATGCTGGACTCATCCACACAAAGACCACACCCCTGGAATAGATGAAATATTAAAGGATTACTACAAAGATGGCATGTGGGTGTTTTTGCCCAAATTTTATTTTGGAAATCTTCAAAGGGATCTTCTAAAAAGCGAGTCTCAATTTACACAAGAGACATATAACTCAATCAACAACATCTTAAAAGAGAAAAAAAGCGGGATAGAGATTCGTAAAACTATTACTGCCAACGGAGATATGACATGTCATTATCCTATATTAATGCGATGTGATGATGACTCAACCCGTGATCTTGATTTCTATTTTTTGACTCCCCATAGTGGTTTAATTGACAAATACACTATACCTGGCAATGAGTTGAGTCGGCCAAACGACCTTTCCGTTTCATTTGTAATGAGTGTTGACGGTTATGACTTTTATTTTGGTGGAGATACAGAGTGTGAACATGCTAATGCTATTGACAAAAGCATTATTCATGATATGCGTTGGATAAAAGTCCCTCATCATTGTTCTAATGGAGCTAAGGTTATTTGTGATAATCTTGGCCAGCGTTTCGATTATGCAGCATCTACCGTTTTTGAATCGTCTAATTTGCCAATAGAAGATATTCAAAACAAATATGCCGAGAAGGGGCGTCTTTTTATGACACAATTGAGAAATGGGACATTGGTTCATGAGTATGGTGTGATTGAGTTTGATTATACGTTTCGCGATGATGATATTCTTGTCGATATACACACCTATGGTAATGCAAGTGAATACTGTATGGGGAAATAAAAACAGATAATAATTGATAATAATTGAGGGCGAGGCCGGGAGGTCTCGCCCTTGGTTGTGTTAGGGGGGGGTATTTGTTTACGGCTCTCCGAGGAAGGAGAAGAGGATTTGGAGTTGGCGGGGGGAGAGGCGTTTTTGGGCGGGGCGGTAGCCGGTGGGGCGGAGGGCGTCGAGGAGGCCGGGGGTGAGATTGATTTCACGGGCGAGGAGGCGGCTCGCGGTTTTCTTGCTACAGCCGTCGAAATAGGCCATGGCAAGGTCTTGCTTGAACTTGTACATAATAATGAAAATTTAAATGAAACAATAGGCCCGAGGGCCGGAATTAGAATCAAAGTAAATTTCATATTATGCACCGAGTCGTCAGCAAGACCATAAAAAGAGAGCCACGGCAGGCACGAAATGCGTCTGCCGTGATAGTGGTTTTGGGGGAAAACTGCGAAAAAGGGGATGTCATCCACACACATTAGGGATGACGTGTTGGCTATCAAGAATTTCCTAGTTCCAACTGGTTCTTCACAAGCTGATAATAGTTGCCTTTGCGTTCCACCAGTTGTTCATGATTCCCCTTTTCTACGATCACTCCATTTTGTAGTACGATAATCTGGTCTGCGTTCTTTACCGTACTCAAACGATGGGCAACAATGACTACCGTCTTGCCATCAAAAAAATGTTGTAGATTATCCATTATGGCCCGTTCATTATTGGCATCGAGCGAGTTGGTCGCCTCGTCAAAAAAGAGGTATTCGGGGTTCTTGTAAACTGCGCGGGCAATAAGGATGCGTTGTCGCTGACCTTGGCTTATTCCCTTGCCTTCCGAACCGATTTTGGTATTATATCCCAATGGCAACTCGGAAATCATCTGTTCGATATTGGCTACACGTGCAGCGTGAAGAAGCCTCTCATTGTCAATATGGTCAAATCCAACTGCGATATTTCGGGCGATGGTATCTGAAAAGATAAAACCATCCTGCATCACAGCACCACATTGATCACGCCAAAAATGGTGGTCGATATTCTTCAGTTGGAGGTTGCCAACCCGTATTTGCCCTGACGTGGGTGGGTAGAACCCCAACAGCAACTTGACCAAGGTTGTTTTTCCGCTACCGCTCATGCCCACAATGGCGGTGACCTTTCCTTGCGGAATTGTCAGGTTGACATCTTTGAGCACTGCATCAGAAAGAGGGTCATAGTGGAACGAAAGATTCTCTATTCCGATGCTTCGGCTTTCGGGGAGGATGTTGGTTTTTCCGGACGAGGTCTGTTCCTCGTCCTCTCGGTTGTGAATCTCACCGAGGCGTTCCAAACTTATTTTGGCATCTTGTGCAGATTGGACAAAACCAATCAGTTGATTTATCGGTGAATTTAATTGACCAATGATATATTGTACAGCGGTCATCATACCTAATGTCATGTCCCCATGTATGACCGAAGCAGCCGAAACAAAGGAAATGATGATATTCTTGGTTTCGTTGATGAAGAACGCACCGCTTTGCTGATATTGGCTTAAGGCTAAACCTTTAATGCTGATACGGAATAACTTTGCTTGAATATGCTCCCATTCCCATCGTTTTTGTTTTTCGCAGTTGTTCAGTTTTATTTCCTGCATGCCGGTAATAAGCTGGTAGAGGTTGCTCTGTTCCGCCGAAGCCTGTGCGAAGCGTTTATTGTCTAACTCCTTGCGCTTCTTCAAGAAGAGCACAATCCAAAGCACATATATGATGCTCGCCACGAGAAACACCAAGAAAAGACTGATGTTGTACAATGCCAGCACCACGCTAAAAACAGCCAAATTGACTATGCTGAAAAGCGTATTGAGAGTGCTTGATGTCAGGAAAGCCTCTATACGACTATGGTCGCCAATACGCTGCATCAAATCGCCTATCATTTTAGTGTCAAAGAAACCGATGGGCAACTTCATCAATTTTATCAGAAAGTCCGATATGATGCTGATATTGATTCGTGTGCTGATGTGAAGCAAAATCCATGAGCGGATGAACTCGACCGAAGTCTGTGCCACATACAGCGTCAATTGGGCGATAAGAATCACCGTGACAAAACCCAGATTATTGTTGCCTATGCCATAATCGACGATGCTTTGAGACAGGAAAGGAAAGATGAGTTGCAAGACGGTGCCAACAAGCATGCCGAGGAAAAGCTGGACGATGAGTTTCTTAAACGGTCGTAGATATTGAAAGATAAAAGCAAGTTTTGTTTTGTCGTTTTTCTCATCATCAGCAGTGTAAAAGTCGGGAGTGGTTTCCAATAGTAGAGCCATACCCTCTTCCTTGCCATTGTTCACGGTGCTAATCCAATTAGACAAAAATTCCTTGACAGAATATTTGATATTACCAGCTGCCGGGTCTGCAACAAGGACAACGCCTTTGTCTGGGTGGCGTTTGTTGGGCTTAATGTCATACATCACCACAAAATGGCTCTGGTTCCAATGCACAATACAAGGTAACGGAGCCTCGCATAACTTTTCGAAGGTGACATGTACTGCAAGGGTGCGGAAACCGATACTTTCCGCTGCCGTGCTTATGCCCAACATGCTGACACCGTTACGGCTGATAAAACTCCGTCCACGGAGCGTTTCAAGCGAATAATGCTTTCCGTAGTACTTGGCAATCATGCGCAGACATGTGGGACCGCAGTCCATGGCGTCCAGTTGCTGATATAATGGGAATCTCATCATTGAAATACGGCATTTATTGGTTTTAGCAGCTTATCTATTAGTCGGGTATTGCAAATAATGATATTTGCTGTACCTAATAATTCGATATTGGGTATAATCTCATATCCTGTACTTGTATATATTGTGTCTGGGAAATTTACATCAAGACTGTATTTTGCATCTCCACGACTATAGACATCAAGATACATCGTCTCTTCATTGATTGTTGTAGTAATATGCCCATATTCAAGATACGGATAATTATATAGTTTTATGAGAACCTCCTGACCTGCCTCAATCTTACCAGCTCCGTTTGGGGGGAAAGTCATTATACCGTTTATTTTATTATTATTCTTTCGGATAACAATATCTGCTGTAATTGTCTCAGGATACTGGACGAAACAACATAATCCTAAAAGAATAATGATAATAAAGGATATGACAGTTATACCCCATCGCACAATGCTTTTAGGCGGTTTCCCTAAAATCTCTTGTATTTCTTCGTTTCGTAGCTGTGTTCTGGATATTTCCATTTGTGTGTGATTATTTGACCATGCCGTTGTCGTAGCCACCATTGTTGAGCGTCTTCTCGCCTTTGCGGAACTGGCGACCGAAGTCTATCTGCCAGGTGAGGCCGAGGACGAGCATATTGCCGTTGTTGGCGGTCCAGTGGGTGTGGCTGTAGGGATGCACGGCGCTGAGGCCTTCTGTCTCGTAGCGGTAGCCGTTGGGATTGAAGGGGCAGTGCCACATGAGCATGGCCGTGAGATTCTTCCAGCGGTACTGGACGTAGATACTCTGTGCCATCTCGGCCACCGTGTAATCCTCGCCGTAGAGTGTCCATTGTGGCAGAAGCGTGAAGTTCGCCCCAGCCACTAGGCTCTTCCAATAGAACTGGGCATTGGCGGCGGCGGTGAAATTGTCTTTGGTGTGAGAGAAACCAGCACCCTCGGAGTTGTAGTGGAGATACATCCCATTGATTGACAGATTGAGGCATTTCCAAAGCCCCTGCACTCCTACCAGGCCGTTGGCATAGAGGCATTGCCATAGGTCGGCGTTCTGCGAGGTGAGAACGAAGAGGTTGCGAGAGGGGTCGTAGCTGTAGGTGGAAAAGATGGGGTTGAAGTGGTGATTTGCTCCCACAGTAGCAATGGCATACCATCCTTTGGGGTGGACGTAACGCAACATCAGCTGGTTGGAGAACAGTTCGCTGGGCTTGAGGTCGGGATTGCCCTGCCGGCCCTCCACATCGTCGGTCTGCTGGAATACGGGCGAGAGTGCAGAAAGCGACGGCAAGGTAGGCGTGAACTGCGACGAGGCTGTGAGCGACCATTGCGGGCTGATGTGCCACTGCAGTCGTGCGGTGCTGAGGTTCCTTATGTAATGCTGGTCGCTGGTGCCGTCGGTGACGTTGAGCAGTTTGGCTCCCGTACCGATAGAGTAGCCGACCTTCTGCCCGAGCATACCTTGCATCTCGGCATAGAGGTAGGCATTGTCTTTGGCCATGGCGGTTTTGACGCCATAGAGGGTATACTCGTTCTCGGCGAAGTTGTGCTGGTATTGCAAGCCTGTGCGCAATTCCACCTTGTCGAATTGTTTGCTGTAAACACCCTCGCCGCTGAGAGCGTAGCCGTGGCCATCAATGGAGGTGGCATAAGTGCCACCGGTATAGGTCAGCGTGTTGTCATAACGGTCGGTAGCATATTCGCCCACCACGTTCAGCTCCACCTTCTGGCCGTGTGGCATCTTGTGAGTATAGAAGAGGTCGAGTTTGGGAAGATTCTCCGTTGAATAGTTGTGTTGTAGCATCGACTGATAGGTGGTAGTGCCGTTGTCCGTTTCGGTCATCGTACCCGTGGCATCGAGCGTCTTGGTGAAGAAGTCGTCCTGCACAGAGGCCACGAACATCGTGCTGTCGTCGTGCTGGTAGGTGTACTCGGCGTTGAGCGTGTGCTGAATATACCAGAAAGGCATATTGGTGTGCTGGCTGCGGGTGACGGTGCGGGCCGCGTCGAGGTAACTGTCCTCCAGCTCATATGGCACGCTGTCGTAGTTGCGGTAGCCGAGGGTGTACTCCAGCGCGAACTCGCTTTTGCCCTTGTGGTAACTGCCCAGCAAGTAGCCATTGACAAAACCCGTGGTCAAAGCAGACTCCGCTTTCGCCACAATACTGCCGCCGTCCTCACGCTCTTTCAGAATGATGTTGACGATGCCCGATGCGCCACGGTCGAGGTAGCGAGTGCCGGGATTGTTGGAGTATTCCACGCGCTTGATTTGCTCGGCCTTGAGGTTGGCCAATCGCGCCACGGGCACCTCCTTGCCGTTGATTTGCAGGATGGCCAGGCCTCCGTCCACGGTGATGCTCTGCAACGCCACATCCACCTTCAGGCCTGGCAACCCAAGCATGTCAAGCAGCACCAGCGTGCGCCCTGCGGCCTGTACCTCTTCCTGTTTGGGCATCACCACGAAGCGGTCGACGCTCTCGGTGGTACGGCTGGCGGTAATGGTGACCGTCTCCAGTTGCTTGGCGTTCATCGTCAGCGTACCGAGGTCGTCGCCCGCGCTGCAACGCACCGCCAATCGCTCATAGCCCACATACGATGCCACAAGATTGTAGGTACCCTCTTTGCAAACAAGGCTGAAAAAGCCGTCCTCGCCTGTGATCGTACCTGTAATAAGGCTGTCGTTCGCGATGGTTTTCAACACCACGTTGGCAAAGGAAACGGGCTGTCCGCTATCGTCCGATAGACGGCCGGTGATGTTATTTTGCGCAAACAGAATATAACTCGAAAGGCAAAAGACGAAGGCCAAAGATATTTTCTTCATGATTGTTTTTGTTTTAACGATGATTCGTAGAGGTCTACGATTCTATCTTTCATGTTCCGTTCCATATTCTTATACACACATGTCATAGTGTGCCCAGATTCCATGTAATTTTGGGGACATTGCCCCATGCATATTGGTAAGTATTCACATTGTTCACATGTAGAATTCTCAAGAGGGGAATAGCCATATAGTCTACTTAATTTTTTTTCATCCCAAACAATATGTCCGTCCTCTTGTAATTTTCCTACGCTATTTATTTCACTGAAAGAACGAGCTGTACATTTGAAAATATTTCCATCATAATTAATGCATGCGTAATGCTTTTTGTTTGCATAACAACTATAAAATGTTCCAATTTCTATTTTACCTCCACTATGACATTGGTATCCTAAAGATGAAGCCAATTTCATAAATTCGTTAAGTCTCACATTACCTCCATTAGAGAAAAGTTTGGCTTGTTTTGAATTTGCGGTTTGCCATACCCTGTGCAAATCAATGTGAATGCTTTTTCGATACTCCTTAGGAAATGACAGAAGAATATCTTCCGGATTCATATCTAATGTAACGTCATCATAGTTTATCCGAAGATTGATTTTTACATTGTTGATGCCAGCACACAGAAGATTTATATTCTCAATTATTTTATCGTAGGATGGTTTGCCGTTATGATTTCGAATTGTATTATGGCGGTCTCTATTGCCATCCAAGGTTATTTGGAAGTTTTTTAGTTTTACTTCATTCATTTTTTCAATCACCATACCGTTTATACAATATGCATTTGTTGTTATCCCATTGCTAAACGGAATCCCTTTTTTGTAACATTTTTCTTTTGCAAACAAACTCATTGGGTACACTATTTCTTCAAAGAACAATAGAGGCTCGCCACCAAACCAACTGAGATAGAGACTTGTAATACTTCCATTGTCTACATACATGGAAATATGTTTTTTTAATGCTGTAATTGTTTCTTCACTCATGTGACCTGTCTGGCGTTCTTCATAACAATACCAGCACTTGAAACAGCATTCTAATGTGGGGTTAATTACTAGCATGTAGTCTCGATTAGCATAACAGGATTCTTTATTCTTATATTTAATGTAAGCCACTTCATCGAAATCATCTTCTATGATAAATCCCATATCCTTAATTCTTTTAAAATCATCTGGATATTGTGTTATAAAAGAATTTAGATTTTTGAAAAAGGATGAGAGTTGTTCCCATTCTTTTTCAGACATACAAAAACCATATCCAGATAACCCATTAAAAAGTAAAATTTTCGAGTTATACTCTATGGTGTAATTATATTTGCTAATTTTATACATTTTGGGAATTTAGGTATTCATGGTGGCAAGTTTTCTTGCCACCATGAATAATTTAGAATTTAATAATTTCGATTAACATTTTTTGCAATTAATGTTGATTGGAACAACAATGGAGCAAGCAGGTTTATCATTATATGTGCAATTATTTGTGCACTGGTTTGTAGCACCGCCGCAGATTTCAGCCATTGCTATCGAATCTAACGTTTCCGCTGAGAACATGCTCATTGGTTTATTTTCTATTTTTTTCATTTTAAATCCTTTTTTTTATTAATACATCCTACTATCGCGAGGAACAATGTGGATTCTCCATACTGTTTTCGGATTGCTTTTGTGTGCTTTATGGGTAAGAAAGCAAACAAATTCTTGTCCCATAAAATAATTCCCCCAATCTCTCGTTATTACAAACAGAGCATATAAATTATGCCTAAGGTGCAGGGAGTGGGGTAAGGCTGTTATGCTTTCCTACGGCGATGGCAGTCTCCCCCACATGGCACCTTTCTTGTTTATAGTCCCATTCAACGGCGCACTCTTGAATGAGACTTCATCGGGTGAAGTACATACTTTTAAAAGGTTGTGCAAACAGCACTTATAGGTGTTTGCGTTTATTTAGTAGCAATGCAGGTATATTCGCCACTTGTCGTATTGTGTACGACAGTCACATGGTAGCCATTGTCCACTTTTTCGGCGGTCCACGTTGCTGCCGCATCCTTGTTGGTGGTTGTATAAGTCTGCGTTTCTTTTGTAGCGATGCCGTTTGCTGCAGCATTCTCATCGACAATATTTATTTCGTGTCCTTGTCCAGACAGCTCAATTACATTGTCAATAAACGTTTTCCATTCTGCATCACCATATAAGGTGGCATGGTATTCTATGCCGTCAATGGTGTAAAGTACGGTACGCACGGTGCCGACTTCTGCAACAGAGCCTTGTGGCTCGACGAGAGTTTCTTTCTGACAGCCAATGGCCATTGAACTAAGCACTGCCAAGAGTGCAACTGAAATGATTCTTGTCTTCATTTGATTGTTTTTTAGAGTTAATAAATTATATTTCATCTAATTTGTTTCTGACAATAGCGTTTCTCTGTAACTTGTTATTGGTGTGGAAAACGCAAACTGAATGTTTTTGCCGAGACAAGACCAGAACATCGTTATTGTCGATGTCTTCATCAATTTTTTTGGGGTCTTCTTTTGATATTAGATTAAATTCTATTGAACTGTTTTCCTCGACTAGTTCCCTGTATTCTTCGGGGATAACAGGCATGTTGAAATCGTTTAGAATCACATTCCACGCGGAATCGGTTTTGGCTTCGAGAAGAGTCACATCAACGAAAACTGTATCATTGACCTTGTAGTCCTTAATGAACGTGGCATCAACACCATCCATCTTTGCATAACGCTTGTACACGTCGCTGCACTGGGAGAAGGGTACGACCTGTGGCAGAATCAGGACAGCCCCGCCTCCCCCCAGAAGGAGCAGGCAGAAAAGGATAGTGATTAGCCAGGAGCGTTTCATATCTGAGCAACCATTTCGTCAACATCCACGATGGCAGCGGCGCGGTCGGCACGGTCGGACTTCGACATGGCGAGTCCGTCGCCCACGGGGGTGCAGGCGACAAAGACAAAGACGACCATGGCGGCGGCGCTGACGGCGGCGACCTGTCGGGCGGAAGAGAAAGCCGTGGCGACGGCATTGCGGAAGTCGACACGAATGACACGCGACTTGCGCCTGTCAGGACGCGGCGCATAATGGGGTTCCATGTGCATGCGGCGGATGAAGCGCGACATGCGGGCGACGGAGACACGGGCGGGATGGTGACGGCGGATGACAAAATAGAAATAGAGGCTGTGGAGGGCGAGGAAGGCGTTGGTGGAGGCGAGGACAATGCCAGTGATGCGTATGAGGATGTAGGGGTCGGGGAGGAAAGAGGCAAGGGTGTAGAGGCCGGCTGCAACGTTGAGAATGATGAGGATGAGGTATTCGGTCATGACGCGACGGCGCCAGGTGCGGCGGTGCCGGAGGTTGAGGCGGGCAGGCCGGGCCTCGGGGTGGGCGGCAAGGAGGTGGTCGATGCGACGGGACTGCTCGTCCCATAGGGACTGGAGGTCGGCGAAGGGATCCTCCTGCTGCGCTGCGCTGACGAAGTCAGCGCAGCTTTGCCTCGACAGAGCAAACGAGTTCGCTCTGTGCTCGTCTTTCGCAGCTACTGCGAAATCTGGTAAATCTGGTAGGTTTTCGCTTGGCGGATAGATATTCATTTTTTTATTCATAATCAGTATCTTGTTGTTTTATTTCTATCAACTGTTGCCGGATGCGGTAGAGGCGTTGCTTGACGGCGGCTTCGGTGGTGCCTGTGATGTCGGCGATTTCGCGGAGAGGATGACAGTCGATGTAGAGGAAGAGGAGTTTGCGGTCGTAGTCGTCCTGGAGGCTGTCGATGAGACGGTAGAGGGGCTGGTAGCGGAGGTCGGTGGCTTCGTCGGAGAGGATGTCGTGGATGCTTTCGTCGTATTCCACAAAGAGTGGCATGCGTTTGCGCTTGCGTATTTCCTGACCGGCGACGTTGAGGGCGATGCGTGTGACCCAGGTGGCGGGGGCGCTCTCGCCCCGATATTCGGGCCATGATTCCCAGAGGGTACAGACGATTTCCTGGTAGAGGTCGCGGAAGTCGGAGGGGCGACGGCGGGTGAAGTAACGGCATACCTTTATCAGGATGCCTTCGCACTGGCTGAGCATCTGGAGGAATTCTGTCTGTTGGCGCTCGTCGGGTTTCATTCAGTGTCTAGTCCATTTTTTGTCCTTTCATCTTATGTTTTGTTTCATTATCATGGAGGGCTCTGTCCGGGGGGGGGTGTGGGGTGGTCCTCTATTATAATTAGTTGCAAAAATAGGGAAAAAGTAACAAGAAAAATGAAAATTTTTTGAAGATTTTTTTGAGAAGGCTGGGTGTCAGTGAGATGGGGGATTTTTTGTCGCGACTGAATCGCGACACACACTGGAAAGGGGGCGGGGGTAAAGTGCCTGCACGGGGCAAGCCATTGGGGCGGAGACTGGCGGCTGGGAACGTGACGACGGAGAGTGGATGGCGGGCATGGAATGCCTGGGCAAAGGACGAAGGGGGACGCGATGGCATCGCGGGGACGGAAAGAAAAGGGGGGGGCGTTTTTTTATGGTTGCAGCGGTGTTATTGTTCTCCGCTGCGCTATCGAAGCGGCCACTGGCAGTTTCTTCACATACAAGACAATAAAAAGATGGGGTTGATGGGGCTAATGGGTTTGATGGGGTGAATGGGTCTAATGGGGCTGGATGGGGAAACAAAATGGCAAAAGTTTTAAAAAAAATTACCTCAAAAGGTAATTATTCGGAAAAAAGTTGTATCTTTGCATTTGAAAACAAAACATAAAAAGATGACTAAGGTAAAGATAGAAGAGGTGCAAAAGACTGATATTGCAGGGCTTTTCACGATTTGCTTCGAGGGTGACGACGCTACGGAATTCCAGAAATTCATCGAGAAATTCAAGGAAGATGCCACTCGCAAGGAAGATTTGTCGGTGATACTGACGGCCATAAACCGTATGCTCACCGCCAGCGGATTCCTGGAGAGGTACTTCCGTCCCGAGGGTAAGATGGGTGACCACGTTGTGGCCCTGCCGATAGAGCGGACACGGATGCGGCTGTACTGCCTACGGATGTCGGACAGCGTGTTGATTGTGGGCAACGGCGGTATGAAAAGCACCAAGACCTACGAAGAGGACGAGAGCCTGAACGGATACGTCATCACCTTGCAACGGCTCGACAAACTGCTGGGGCAGGCCATGAAGAGCGGCAAGGTAACGATTGAAGAGACGACAATCACAGGAATAGACAAAACAGAATTCGAACTATGAGCAAGACAGCGGAACTTTTCAACGAGTGTGTCGCTGCCACACCGAAGGACATAAAGCAGCGTGTGGAATGGTCGTTCGAGATTGCCGACAAGATAGACGGCATCTTGAAGGAACGCGGCATGACCCAGAAAGAGTTTGCCCGACAGGTGGGACGGTCGGAAGCCGAAGTGTGCCGATGGGTAGGCGGTACTCACAATTTCACGTTGGCGACACTGGCCAAGATTTCGGAAGCGCTGGGAGTGCCAATGATAAGGGTGTAAGTTCCTGCTGCTTGTGGATAAAGACAGCGACCTCTTGTGCGATATGTAATCGCGCGAGGGGTCGCTGGTGTTTTGGGAAGGATAAGGAGAATGGGGCTAATGGGCGGAATGGGCGTATATGGCTGATTGATAGGTAGTTGTGGTTGGTTTGGGGGATAGAATTGCAAGAGGCTGGGAATTAGAGGGTTGCGGGGATTTCGCCGAAGGGTCGCCGAAGGATCGCCGAAGGGGCGCCGAAAGAGGATTTTGGCGGACATAAATGCCCGCCCACCGGACAAAAGAGAACCAGGGAATTGTCGCGACAGAATCGCGATACACAATGGAAGGGATGGCGCGGGGCAAGAAAAAAAAAGAAAAAGCCCCCCAAGAAAAAAGCCCCCAACAAAAAAAGAGAAACCGCTGCTTGCGGCTCCGCTTGCTTACGGGCGGCTGCGCCGCCCTCCTCTCTCGCTTCTTTTCTCTCTTCCTTCGGCGGCTGCGCCGCCTCACTCTCCCCCGCGCTATCGTGGGTGGCTGGCGCCGCCCCCTCGTCCCTCTCCTACACTATGAAATCGCGTCTCTCCGAGACGCACATGGGGATAGGTGTTCCTCTATCCCCAGACTGCGAAAATCAGAGATTTTCTTGTCAGGGGTTATTGAGATCGAGCCTCTCCGAGGCTTGTTTTGTTACCGTCACAAGTCATAAACTTATCTGTTCTCCACTTGACTTCGCTTCCGCTCGTCACCCTAAAGGGCCGTTATCGAAAGCCACTGGCTTTCTTCATATTTTGCCATAATTGCTTAAACGTTTAAGGATTATCTTCCGCTTTGAATTTTAAAGCATTTGGCCACAAATTTCTTTCCTTCGGAAAGTTTTTCTTGCTAATTCGAAAAAAGTTCGTACCTTTGTAGATTGGCTAAATGCTTTAAAATTAATATAATTAATTATATCCTAAAACGTTAACGCAATGGTTAAAGAAAAAAAGTTTATGACATGTGACGGCAACTGCGCTGCAGCGCATGTGGCCTACATGTTCAGCGAGGTAGCAGCTATCTACCCCATCACCCCCTCCAGCCCTATGGCCGAGTATATCGACGAGTGGGCCGCTGCGGGTCGTAAAAACCTCTTCGGCGAGACCGTGAAGGTCGTCGAGATGCAGAGCGAGGCCGGCGCCGCCGGCGCCGTGCATGGCTCGTTGCAGGCTGGTGCTCTGACCACCACCTACACCGCTTCGCAGGGTCTGCTGCTGATGATCCCGAATATGTACAAGATTGCCGGCGAACTGCTGCCCGGCGTGTTCCACGTGAGCGCCCGCGCCCTGGCCGCCCAGGCCCTCTCCATCTTCGGCGACCACGCCGACGTGATGGCTACCCGCCAGACGGGCTTCGCCATGCTGGCCGAGAGCTCGGTGCAGGAGGTGATGGACCTCGCCCCTGTGGCCCACCTCAGCGCCCTCAGCGGCCGCGTGCCGTTCCTCAACTTCTTCGACGGCTTCCGCACCAGCCACGAGATCCAGAAAATCGAGGCTTGGGATATGGAAGACCTGCGTCCGCTGGTGGACCAGAAGGCCCTGAAGGCTTTCCGCGAGAACGCCCTCAACCCCGAGCACAACGTGACCCGCGGTACCGCCCAGAACAGCGACGTCTACTTCCAGACCCGCGAGCTGCAGAACAAGTACTACGACGCCCTGCCCGACATCGTGGCCAAGTATATGGCTGAGATCAGCAAGCTGACGGGCCGCCAGTACGCCCCCTTCACCTACTACGGTGCCAAGGATGCCGAGCACGTCATCGTGGCTATGGGCTCGGTGACCGAGACCATCAAGACCGTGGTCGACTACCTGAACGCCCAGGGCAAGAAGACTGGCTGCGTGACCGTCCACCTGTACCGCCCCTTCAGCGTGAAGTACCTGATGGAGGCCATGCCCAAGAGCCTGATGGAGCACGTGAAGACCATCACCGTGCTGGACCGCACCAAGGAGCCCGGCGCCAACGGCGACCCGCTGTATATGGACATCGTCGAGGCTTTCAAGGACTGCCCCTACAAGCCCACCATCCTCGGCGGCCGCTACGGTCTGTCGAGCAAGGACACCACCCCCGCCCAGATCATCAGCGTCTTCAACAACGCCGAGGGCGAGAAGAAGAACCAATTCACCATAGGCATCGTGGACGACGTGACTTTCCGTTCGCTGCCCCTGCTGCCCGAAATCTCCATCCTGCCCAAGGGCACCTTCGAGGCCCGTTTCTACGGCCTCGGTGCCGACGGTACCGTGGGTGCCAACAAGAACAGCATCAAGATTATCGGCGACAACACCGACAAGTACAGCCAGGCCTACTTCGACTACGACTCGAAGAAGAGCGGCGGCTACACTTGCTCGCACCTGCGCTTCGGCGACAACCCCCTGCCCGCCCCCTACCTGGTCGGCACGCCCGACTTCGTGGCCGTCCACGTGCCCAGCTACCTGCGCAAGTATGACTGCCTGCGCGGCCTGAAAGACAACGGCACCTTCCTCTACAACAGCCCCTGGACCGTCGAGGAGACCAAGGCA
>Ga0256407_10002283_pt1 | contig 37145 bp, 66 predicted proteins | sample RumenRJG_04DNA_FD_193489 | JGI IMG/M metagenome (GOLD analysis project Ga0256407, IMG submission 193489) | Bovine rumen microbial communities from Lethbridge, Alberta, Canada - RJG_04 | ecosystem: Host-associated > Mammals > Digestive system > Stomach > Rumen | place: Canada: Alberta... | reverse complement strand
CGGCGTGGACGGCTATCCGATGATGGTTAGACCGATTGCGTGGATGCCCTTGGAAAAACCGAAAGCGTATGAGGGGGAAGTATGAAAGCGGAACTTATTGACAGACAGGCGGCGATTGATGCGATTAATAAAGCATTTGAACGTGTTTTTGCATGGGATGGGACAGGCCCTTTAGGCGATAAAGTTCTTAAAAACGTGCCATCCACACAGCCAGAACAGCGGTGGATACCGTGCAGTGAGCGATACCCAGAAGAAAATCAGATATGTATTGTGACGGACGAAACGATGAGAAATACATACGAATACCGATTCTGCAAAGAAACATACGATGAAAACCAAGGGTGGACATATCTGAGGCATCGCATTATCGCATGGATGCCATTACCAAAGCCTTATAAGGGGGAACAGGAGAGTGAAAGATGATAGACCCGATTGACAGGCAAACGGTACTCGATGCACTCGATGAACTGTGCGATGTTGTTTGTGCCTATAGCAAAAAGCAAAGAGCGGAAATGTGTGGAGCGTGCCTGTTAGGAAGTGCGTTTGATGTAATTGAAGCATTGCCACCAGCAGAACAAGACTGGATTCCGTGCAGTAAACAGATGCCTGTCGAAGGGGTTGCTGTATGGGTCACGATTGCGGGGCATGATTTGATTATCCGCAAGGACGGAGAAACAATCGAAGATGCCATAGACCGCATATCTAAAACACGATGGGTCACACAGGGTTTTTTTGGCAGTGATGGGTGGTACGGCGTGGACGGCTATCCGATGATGGTTAGACCGATTGCGTGGATGCCCTTGGAAAAACCGAAAGCGTATGAGGGGGAAGTATGAAAGCGGAACTTATTGACAGACAGAGGGCGATTGATGAGTTTTATATGGATACTTGCGATGTCGATAAGGTCGAATGGGCTGAAGCTGTTCTGAAAAGAGTGCCAACCGCAGAACCGCAATGGATTCCGTGGAACAGTGGAAGGTTTCCAGCGGAGTCTGGAACATATACTGTCACTGCGTATGATGGGGCGACTGAGCGGGTAACATACGCAAAGTATCAGAAACGCTTGAAACGGTGGGAACTGACAGGGGCAAGGGCATACTGGAGAGTGCTTGCATGGATGCCTTTACCGAAACCATATAAGGGGGAAACAGATGGCTGACTCAAACGAATCGAGTAAAACGCAAAAAAAACTCGATACAATAAGTAGACAGGCGGCGATTGATGTACTCGACACAGGATTGTGGGGAGTCGAATGGGATAAGGCATTAGCAACCGCAATGCTTAAGGATTTGCCAACCGCAGAGCCGCAGATTATTAGGTGCAATGATTGCAAGTATTGGGATTTTTCTGACATTCATTCGTCAATATGCCCGAACAGACGATGCAAGGCAACAATCGGAAAGATGTATACAGATGCTGATTTTTATTGTGCTTATGCAGAAAGGCGGCAAGATGTGTCATGCACGGGCATGAAGGGGGAACAGGAATGAGCATATTACTAAAGGGTATGGATATGCCAAAGGGAAACAGTACGATCAATGTACTTATTTACAGTGATGGAGATGTATTCACCGGGGCGGTTAATGATGCTGATTTTTCGGCGGTACAATCGGTCGATGCAGTCGAGGTTGTGCGGTGCAAGAATTGCAGACACTACGGGTGGACAGAAAACCGCATACCATCGGAGCGTGAGTGGTGGTGCTATAAGTGGGACGATGCAAGGGAAGAAACTGATTTTTGTTCCCATGCAGAAAGGCGGGAAGAGTGAAAGAATACAATTTAAATCCGTGCCCGTTCTGTGGAAACAAAATGGACGGGTATCCAAACTGCACTATAACGTTCAAACACGACAAACGAAAGGTGTGGGGAATCTATCACGAAATATGTACAATTCATTGCAACGGGTGCGGTTGTACGATACAGCAAGCAGGTTGCGGAAAAGATGGAGCGGAAGAAAACGCATCAAAAGCATGGAACAGGAGAGCAAGTGATGACAGACTATGATGTTTTAAAGGTTATAAAGGCGGTTATTGAGCAGGCTATGGCAGACGGTTGCAGTATGTGCGCCTATAACGACAAAGAGGAGTGGGAATTACCCTGCAACAAATGCAAACGGAACAGTAAAGATTATTGGAGGTACGCAGAAAATGCCGAATGAGCGCACACTATCAGAAAAGAACCGGTATTATGTTCCGAAGGAATCCTATCTGACCGCAATACATTACTGCAGGCAATACCCGCTGTGGATTATTGAACTTGAAATGGAATATGATACCCGGAAGGCTATCACATACGACGGGGATCGGGTACAAACTTCCGGGGGGTATGACAGCACGTCGGAAACAGCTATGCGGCAGAGCGAAACACGGCGCAAGGTGGAAGTGATTGAATCAACCGCAAAAAATGCAGCCGGTGATTTGTGGAAATGGATCATAAAAGGAACGTGCTATAATCTGACTTATTATCAATTAAAGGAATGGGGCATACCCTGTGGAAAAAATATTTACTATCAAATGCGGCGGCGGTTTTACTATGAAATCTCCAAAAAAATATAAATGGGGTAATCACAGGACAAAAAACTGTGTTAAACTGTAAAAGCCATAAATGCAAAACCAAAACAGAAGCAGGCCGGGAAACCGGTTTGCTTTTTTATTGTCATGAAAGATCACAGCGACCCGACAGCGGACATTGCTATTGCGCGGGTAATGGCTGAACAAAGAAGAAAAGCAGCCCAACAACCGCCAAAACCAAACAACGGAATAAAACGGTACCATGTACCGCAAACGGCGGGGCGGGTGCTGATTAAGATAAATAAAGCGGAATTTTTTTACGGCAGTATGAAAAGGGAAATCAGAAATGCAGTTAAAAATTGAGTATATGCCCGTTGATGATTTAATACCATACGCGGGCAACGCAAAGGAACACAGCGCCGAACAGATTGAACAGATTAAAAAATCAATCGAAGAATTCGGAATGAACGATCCCATAGGGATATGGAACAATAACGAGATCATAGAGGGACATGGGCGGTTGATTGCCTGCAAAGAGTTGGGAATTACCCCGGTGCCCGTGGTGCGGTTGGATCACTTAACAGACGAACAGCGCAGGGCCTACGCGTTAGTTCACAACAAACTAACAATGAACACGGATTTTATACCCGATTTGTTAGAGTTGGAATTGAACGACATTGCTGATATTGATATGTCACAATACGGGTTCGACCTTGATTTGGAAGAGGTTGATAGTTACGCATTTGACAAAAAATACGCTAACAACCTGCAGAAGCATTTTGGTGTCCCGCCCTTTAGTGTGTTAGATGCCCGTCAAGGCTATTGGCAGGAACGGAAGCGCGAATGGTTAAAGCTGACCGGTGATCTGTCCGAAACCCGCGACGGGGAGTATGGAAGAATATCTGATGGCATGATAACAGCCATAAACGAGGGGACGAGTAATTTTGACCCCGTGTTGGCTGAAGTTATGTATAAGTGGTTCTGCATTGATGGCGGCAAAATACTTGACCCATTTGGCGGTGAACAGACAAAGGGTGTTGTCGCGGGCGAGTTAGGGTATAAATATATCGCGTGTGAAATCCGACAGGATCAAGTTGACCTAAATAACGAAAAGACGGAGCCGTATGACAACGTTATGTATTACTGCGGCGACAGCAGCGAGATCTCTGATATTATCCCGGACAGGGAATTTGATATGTGTTTCACTTCACCGCCCTATTACGACCTCGAAGTATATAGCGATGATGATTTGTCGTCATTGGGTACCTATGATGAGTTTATGGCATTGTATCGCAGGATATTTGAACAATGTTACGACATGATGCGGGACAACACATTTTTAGTTATTAAGGTCGGCGAGATCAGAGATAAAAGCACGGGCAATTATAGGGGTTTTGTATCTGATAACATAAACCTCTTCAAGGAGATCGGGTTTGCCTATTATAACGAGATTATTTTGGTAAACCCTGCAGGCACGGCACCCCTGCGGGCGAATAGCAACATGGTTTCGCGCAAGGTGGTAAAAACACATCAGAACGTTCTTGTCTTTTATAAGGGCGACACTAAAAAGATAAAGGACTATTTCCCACAGCTTAATTTCGACGAAGAAGATGGAAGTTGAATTTTTACGGTTTCCTCACAAAAGGATCAGAGCGCAGGTGATAAAAGATTACATAGACGGACAGCGGGCTGTATGTTTTAGCTGTGGCAACGCGGCGGCAGCCCTGCAGGCCGTAGGGGTGGAAACCCTGCATATAGGCGAAAAGGGCGATTTAAAGCCGAATAGATGGTTCACGCAGACAGAGATAAAAAAGATGTTCCCGCAGCATTTCGATGCAACGAGCGGGCACTTGCCTATTGAATTGATGAATCAAATATCGGCAGCCTATAAAAAGCATTTGGGAGAATTGCCGCCGGTGGTGTACTTGCCAACGGGGAGCGGGGAGACATTGGTATGTCTTAAAATGGCATACCCGAACACACGTTTTGTCGCCGTGTACAATTTAGACGACAGCACAAGGTATGACGAAGAATGCCCGCTGAATGATTTGGTGAAAGCATTAGCCTATGAGGTAATAATTAACCCTGCGCCATTATAAAGATATGGCGAATATTCAGAATCTAAAAAAACCATACGACAGCAACCAAAACCGTGAAGAAGCCTCGAGGAACGGAAAGAAGGGCGGCAAGCGCAGCGGTGAGGTGCGCAGGCAGAAAGCAGATATGCGCAAGGCCATGCAGGCCATGCTCGAAAATACCTTTACCGACAAAAGCGGAAAACAGATAACCGGCCTTGAGATCATTATGAACGGTATCATTAAAAACCTGTCCGACCCAAAGAGCAGGAATTGGGCGAAATCGGTTGACCTTGCTATCCAATTAGCCGGGGCAAACATGAGCGCGGAGCAGCTTGAAAAGCAAAGGGCCGAGATTGAATTGATCCGGGCAAAAACTGCAGCGATTAGCGGCGGGGCCGAAGAAGAAAAGCAGGACGACGGATTTATGGACGCATTGGGCGGCATAGCGCGGGAAGTGTGGAAAGATGGCGGCAGCGTTTAAGTTTGAAACATTTTCCGACAAACAGTTAGCTGTTTTGTCGTGGTGGCACGATAAAAGCCCGGTGAAAGATTATGACGGTATTATTGCAGACGGGGCAATCCGTAGCGGTAAAACAGTTTCCCTTTCCCTTTCGTTTGTTGTGTGGGCTATGCACACATTCGACGGGGAACAGTTTGGTTTATGCGGAAAAACAATCGGCAGCCTGCGGCGAAACGTGTTAAGGCCATTGAACAAGATGCTGCCGTCACGCGGGTATAAGGTAATACCGCACAGGGCAGACAATTATATAACCATTACACGCGGCGGGGTATCGAATGACTTTTATTTGTTTGGTGGTAAAGATGAAGCCTCGCAGGATTTAGTTCAAGGAATCACGTTCGCGGGTTGCTTGTTTGACGAGGTTGTATTGATGCCCGAATCATTTGTGTCGCAGGCGACGGGCCGTTGTTCTGTGGACGGTTCGAAGCTGTGGTTTAACTGCAACCCCGGCAGCCCCCGGCATTGGTTCAAAATGGGGTGGATTGACAAACGCGCAGAAATGCGGTTGCTGTACCTGCATTTTACTATGGACGACAATTTATCGCTGACGGATCGTGTAAAAGAAAGATACCGGCGAATGTATGCGGGTATCTTTTATTCGCGCTATATATTGGGATTGTGGAAAATGGCGGAAGGTGCCATTTATCCAATGTTTGACGACGACAATATATACGATGATGAAACGCGCCCGGTTGCATTGTACAGCACGGCGACGCGGACAATAGCCTGCGACTATGGCACGACAAACCCCTGTGTCTATTTGGATATATGGGACGACGGAAATACATTATGGATTGATAACGAATACCGGTGGGACAGCAAAAGCGCAGAGGCGCAGCGCAGCGGCATACCAAACAAAACCGACGCGCAATACGCTGACGACATGGGGTTGTTTATGACCGACGATCCCGCCCGACAATGTATGGTATTAGTCGACCCGTCGGCGAAAAGTTTTATAACCGAACTGCAGCAGCGTGGTTATTACGTTAAAGCTGCGAACAATGATGTATTGGACGGCATACGCAAAACCGGGAGCATGGTTGATAGAAAAAAGATCATGGTTCATAAACGCTGCGAGGGGTTAATAAACGAAATGCAGTCTTACGCATGGAACCCGCAGGCAAGTGCGCGGGGATCAGAAGAACCGATAAAGGCGCTCGATCACGGCCCGGACGCGCTGCGGTACAAAGTTAATGACCTCCCGAATTGGAGAATATCAGCATGAGCAGAAAAAGGAAAAGAAATAATATGCGGCCCGCAAAGGACGCGTTCAGCAACCCGGCGGCCCGTTTGGGATTTGGTACAATGGATTTAACGCAGGCGACCGACTATCCATTGACACGGTTAACGCAGAATTATGAACTGCTGACAAGTTTATACCGTGATAATTGGATAGTGCAAAACATTGTGACAACGATCCCGGACGATATTATAAGAAAATGGTTTGATATTAAGTCGTCAATAGCGCCCGAATACATTGATAAATTTAACAGGCTGCAGCGGGTGACGCATATCCGCGAAAAGATTGCAGCCGGTATGTATTGGGGCAGGTTGTACGGCGGCGCTGTCGGTGTGATTATGATAAAAGGGCAGGACGATTTGTCGGAGCCGTTGGATTTGGAAATAGTTATGCCCGACAGCTTTTTGGGGTTAATGATCCTCGACCGTTGGACGGGTGTATATCCGGGCGGCGAATTGGTTACTGATCCCGGCGACCCCGACTTTGGTTTGCCAAACTATTACACGATACGCGATGAAGAACGCGGGTACATGGTTGCAAACGTACATCATAGCCGCGTGATTCGTTTTATAGGCCGTGAGTTGCCGTGGTTGGAGCAGGTAACGGAGCAATATTGGGGCGAATCAGAAATCGAGGCAATCTATCAAGAAATAGTAAAGCGCGACAACGTGGCGGCAAATATTGCAGGCTTAACGTTTAGGGCGAATCTTGATTACATGGAAGCGGACGGGTTGGATCAGTTGCTCGGAACTGCGAATGTTGAAATGCAGCGCAGATTTTGGAATACAATGGCGGCGCAGTCCATCATGGAATCCAATTTCGGAATGCGGATTATAAACAAAGGGGAGGCAATCCACAACCGGCAGTATACATTCACCGGCCTGCCCGATGTATACGACAGAGTTATGATGGACGTGGCAGGCGCAGCGCGTACACCGGTGACAAAATTGTTCGGCAGATCTCCCGCAGGCATGAACAGCACGGGCGAAAGCGATATGAAGAACTATTATGATTATATCGACAGCGTCCGCGAGGGATCGTTTAGGGGCATTATTGAACGGCTGCTGCCGGTTATGGCTTTATCTGCGTGGGGCATGATCCCGGACGATTTAGAGATAACTTTCCCGCAGATGGAAGAAGCAAACCCGAAAGAATTGGCAGAGATTGCGCAGGCCCGTACAAATGCGATTATTACAGCATATCAGAGCAACCTAATAGACAAGGCGACCGCTATGAAAGAACTGCAGGCAATCAGCGAAGAAACCGGGCTTTTTGCAAAAATAAAGGACGAAGATGTTACCGCCGGGGAGGGTGTTACGTTTGCGGACACGCAGGCAATGCGTGACCCAATGGCGGGGCTGTTTGGGATAAATGGCGAGAATCAGACCTAAAAATATAAACCCGTTGACATACCTGCGGGCGCTGTATCAAAAAACGGAGCAAAACGTTATAAATGAAATACTGCGCAAACGGGCGCAGGGATATGTTGATTATGCGGAGGTGGCGGCCCTTGAACGCATACAAAGGGAATTGCAGGGCATGATTGACGAATCGTGGGATTATGTGCCGCAAATGATTGAAAAGCGCTTTTATACATCAAATGCGGCGCTGTACGGGTACAGCAACGCAAAAGCGCTCACGACAACGCAGCGCGTACTCATGGAGCAGTTGGTCGACAACCTTATGGGCGAAATCATAACGGCGGCAACGGTTGCAAAGGGCACCGCTCAAAAGCTGTATGTATTGGCCCGATTGGACGACGATATATTGCGCAAAACCGCATTGACGACAACCATGTTCACCGAAGCATTAGGAAAGGGCGCTGCAGTATCTTCGCAAATGATGGAGGCAACAATCCGAAACCACGGTGTCACGGCCTTTATTGACAAAGCGGGGCGGCATTGGTCTTTGACGGATTATTGCAACATGGCAACCCGTACAACGGCGCGGCAATCCGAAACTGCTGCGGTATTATCACGCGACGAACATGATCTGTATCAAATTGTAAAGATTGGTTCGACCTGCCCGATTTGTGCGCCATTAGAAGGGCGGGTATACAGCAAAAGCGGAACAAGTCCGTATTATCCCCCGCTGTCATTGGCATTTGGGAAAATTGATCCTGCAGGGGGCGACGATTTATCAAACACATATTTGAACATTCACCCTAATTGCCTGCATAGCATTGTAAAGTATACGGAAGTCGGTAAAACTGAAAAGCAAATAGAACGAATGCGCGAGTTTAGCAACCCGCAGACAAACCCGCTGTCGCATGATCCCCGATCAAAAAAGCAGATTGAAGCATATAGGGAAAAGGAACGCAACCGGGCGAAATTGCTGCGCGAGATGCGCAAGAAAGAAACGGAGCAGAAATGATTACTTATTACGGTTACAAGATAAGCCCGAATCAGATAGAAACCGACGAGGGCTTTTTGATTTGCAAAAATGTACCTATTGCCCGCACGGGCGAGCAGGATTATTTAGGAACCGAATTGGGGTTAGATACTGCCGACATTGTAAAGGTGTACCGCCCCGAATCGGAAGTGTTCAGCCCGGAAACAATCGCAAGTTTTGAGGGCAAACCGGTGACAGACGATCACCCGTCGGACTTATTGGACACCGAAACCGCAACGATCCACAGCAAGGGCCACGCGCAAAATGTGCGGCGCGGCGCGGGCGAATGGAAGGATTATCTTGTCGCAGACTTGCATATCCATGACGCGGAACTGATCCGGGAAATAAAGGACGGTAAACGGGAAGTGTCCTGCGGGTACATGGTTGAATATGTGCCAAACGGGGACGGCACCTATACGCAGAAAAACATAAGGGGCAATCATATTGCAGTTGTGAACGAAGGCAGAGCCGGGCACTCCGCTGCAATTATGGATAATAATAAAGTTGCTGTAAAGCAGGAAAGGAAAAAAAGCAATATGAGCAAGAAAAACATTTGGTCAACATTGTTCGGCGCTGCAGCAGAGGGCAAGAGTGCCGAGGAAATCTCGCAGCTTGCTATTGATACAGCGGAGGCGATGAGCACCCCGGCAGAAAAGCCCGCAGAGGAGGCACCTGCTGCCGACGAAGATTACCGGGACAAGCTGTTCGAATCCATTGATGCGCTCGGCGGCAAGATTGACAAGCTGTGCGACGCATTGATGCCGAAGGAAGAACCGCAGGAAGATGAAGACCCGATCGAAGCCGCCCTTAACGCTATGGAAAAGGTAGCGGAAAAGAAAGAGGGGGAGCAGTTCGAGGAAGAAATGCACGACGGCGAAGAAGCGGTTGTTGTGCCTGCTGATGAAATGGACGGCGAAGAACCGGTTAAGGCGATTCTTAAAGCTGTGCGCCCGGCAGTTGCAAACATTACCGACAGCGAACAGCGCAAGGCCGTGTCAGATGCGCTTATTAACGCACTTATGACAAAAGATGGCAAGGTCAAGGAGATCGTCAAAACCGCGCAGAAAAACGCGCAGGCCGACAGAAAGCCGCAGATGAATATTGAAGATATTCAGAACGCATACAATCAGCGGAACCCGCATTTAAGAAAGGAGAATAAGTAACATGGTAGGACAGACAATCGGAAAGACAATGCCGCACGGCTATGCAGGATCATACAGCAGACAGCCCGACACGATTATTGACACTCACCCGCTTGAAGGCGCGACCGCTGTACCGTTTGGCGGTGCGGTTGTAGTTGGTACCGCAGGCGCGGCAAAAGCCGTCGGCAGCAGCAGCACGGCAGCCGATTTCCTCGGGGTAGCACTTCGCGAAACAAAATCCGCGACAAACTATCTCGCGCAGAACGAGGGATCATACAACACGAATGACGCGGTGCCGGTTATTAAGCGCGGTTGTGTTAATGTAATCTGTCAGAACGGAACCCCGGCATACGACGGAACAGTATATGTCCGCATTGCTGCAAATGCTTCTATTCCGAACGCAGTTGTGGGCGGTTTTGAAGCTGCAGCAGATAGCACTAATTCTGTCGCACTTACGAACGCAAAGTGGAAGGGCACCGCAGATGTGAACGGTGTCGCAGAGATCCGCATTCTCAACACGCTTCACGCATAAGGAGGAATAAACAATGGCATTTAGAAACGTTGGAACATTCGATCTCGGAATGAACGGCGGCAACGGTGCGAAGGCCGTTGCTATGGACGCGGCAGGTATCGCGTCCGGGCAGGCATTTCTTGAATCCGAACTTGAAAAGAGAGATACGCTTGTCAGAACCCCGCTTACATCATTTACCTACACCCGCGACATTCCGATCCGCGTCGGCGGCGGTTGGGCTGAATATGTATCTGCAATGAATGTCGGTTATGGTGTAACCGGCGGCAGCAGCGACGGCATTGTTAACGCTGCAGCGGCTGACGGAATCCCGATGGTGCAGGCAAACTTCGGAAAAGACCTGTGGAAAACACACGTTATTGCTGCGGGCACCCGTGTATTTTGGGTCGATCAGATGCGCGGCAACATGACCGGCAGAAACATTGACACCCTGCTGCGTGACGGCCTGCGTATGTCATACGACAAGCACATGGACGAAAACGTATATGTAGGAATTTCAAAGTATGGCACGACCGGCCTTGTCAATAATGCAGATGTAACCGTCACAAACGCGGCAACCGGCGCAGGTGGAAGCACGGCATGGAACACAAAGACACCGGCAGAGATCCTCGCAGATGTAAACGCGGCAATCATTGCAGCATGGGCGGCTTCTGAATATGATCTCGATGCAATCCCGAACCATATCATTCTTCCTTATGAGCAGTATAATTATATTGCTTCTACTATGGTTTCCGCGCTTGCAGAAAAGTCGATCCTTACATACCTGCTCGAGAACAATATCGCTGCAAAGAACGGCAGCGACCTGTTCATTGGTGCGACTGCATGGTGCAAGGGCGCAGGTGTAGGCGCGACCGACAGAATGGTTGTGTACTGCAATAAGGAAAGATATGTTGCGGTCGATGAACTTGTTCCGCTGACAAGGGCCATGACAACCGCAAACGCTGAAAGATTCAGCTATGACACAGCATACGCGGGCAATGTTTCCGAAGCGGAGATCTTCTATAGCAATACCCTGCAGTATGTGGACGGAATCTAATGTTTATCTGTTCAAAAGCTAAAATGTCTGTGCGCCTTAATGATGGGCGCGTTTTTAATATCCCGCGAGATTATGTGGGCGAAATCCCGGAGGAAGTTGCGAACACATGGTTTGTGCAGGCGGCTATTAAATCGGGCGACATTGCGGTGCCTGCGGATAAAAAAGACGCAAACATTGAGGCGGCAGGTGTTGAAGCAAAAGAAAAGAAATCAGCGCAGCGGAAAAAGCTGAAATAAGGAGGGTTATATGCTGCCGTTTGGAAATCCTATGATTCCCTATTTTATGGGAGCGCGAAAAGTGGCGGCAAATATCCCGCCGCAGGGGGAGCGGGGAGATTATACTGCTGAATATTTTCAAACCGATTTCCCGCAGTTTTACAACAAAACAGAAGACGGAGAGGGCGCAGTAACATACACGGAACTGCTGCCCTCTTCTATATTGCAGCAGTTTATTGATCTTGCAAATGATAGCGTCGTTCCGTCGCGGTGGGGCACACAATGGCGCTATGCCGCCGGTTTGTTTGTTGCACATTGGGCGGCGCTATATCTTAAAACCTACGCAGACGGCAGCCACAACGGGGCAGCGGTAGCGGCAAACGCAGAGCATTCGGGCATTGTATCTTCCGCGAGCATGGGCGACACATCAATTTCCTACGATAACAGCGCAGTAAACGCGGGGACTGAAAAATGGGGCGAATGGAACGCGACGCAGTACGGTTCACAGCTTGCAACAATGGCGCGAATGATCGGAATAGGCGGTGTCTATGTTATTTAGCGATTGGTACACGGACACGGTGACTGTATACCGCATACAACACACAAAAACGGGCAATCTCACGCGCGAAAGCCGCGAGGCGGTAAATAGTACACCTATTCCCTGCCGCGTGTACAATACGGCCCTGCAGGGCGCAAACCCGCAACCCACGGCGGCGGTAGACAGAAAAACCGACAAGATGGCCTGCGCAGTTGATGCGGATATAAAACAGGGCGACGAGTTAGTTATAACGCGGGGCGGTTTGGTTGGTGGTTCTACGGTGGAAAGATACATTGCAGGCAAACCACAATATTTCTATGACCCCGTAGGTATACACCGGACGGGATTGGATCACATGGAAGTCGGCCTGCTCGCCGATAATATAGCGGAATAATTATGTCAAGTTTTGGTTCACAAATCAGAAAGCGCCTTGCAGAATTGCGGGCCGCCGGTGCAGATGTGCCCGCAATCATTAACGAAGTAGCGGAAGCGGCAACCATAGAGGCGGTGCGGGTGGCAACGGAAAACACACCGCCCAACGGCGCAGATATTGCAGGCACAAGCACCCGGACGGGGCAGTTGGCGGGCCATTGGGCCACAGACAGCGAAACGACCCCGGTAAATGGAAAAACCGTGCTTGCAAACAATATGCAATATGCAAGCTATGTAAACGACGGGCACCGCATGGACAAACATTTTGTTCCGGGATTGATTCAGAACGGCAGTTTACTTGAAAAAGTGCCCGCCGACATGGGTGGAATCATGGTAGGCACAAAAACAAGCTATGTCAAAGGGCTGTACATGAAAGAAAAAGCAATCGGCAAATACAGAAGCATAGTTAAGCGGGAATTATCCCGCAGGGTGGAGGATCGTTTCAAATGATTTTCAACATTGAAAACCTAATACAAAGTATAGCGGTGCAGTTGGGAACCATGTTTGAATATACGGTTTACGATAGCCCAACACAGGACACGAATTACCCATGCTTTTATGTGTTTGTTACATTGCCGACAATCGAAAACGAGTTGTCCGGTTGGGCGCTGCGTGAGATCGGGTTTGATGTGGTTTTCGTACAGCAAAGAAACGCGCCCGCGCAAAATGCGCAGTTATACAGCGTTTTGGAAACGCTTGACGAGGGCATGGAAATGCTAACATATAGCGCAGGCGGTGAATCTGTACTGATCCATATAAACGACCGCAACGCGTCAATAGAAGATCAAGAACTGCATTATAAATTTACGATTCGACAGCGGGTAAGTACGGAAAAACTCCGCATTTATATGCAAGAAATGGAGGAAGAAAATGTCGAAGTCACAGAAGGATAACGCGCAGAAATACACGCGTGAAAGATTGTTAAAGAGCAAGGCCCTCGCGGGTTATCAGCAGGACTTCGCGGCGGCTGTGCTTACAAAAAGCGAATACACAATCAATGAAGCAAAAGCGGCTATTGATGCCGCACTAAAGAAAGGAGTTAACTGATGGCGGGAGGCACATGGACTTCACAGAACAAAGTTCTGCCGGGTGTTTATATCAATACGCAGTCGCGTGAAGCTGTAAATATCAGCATTGGCGACAGAGGTGTTGTGGCAATCGCAAAAGCGCTGTCATGGGGTGCAGATGGTGTGCAGGAGATTCTTCCGGGCGCTGATCTTTCCCCGTTTATTGGGTATGACATTACTAATGCGAACGCATTATTTCTTCGGGAAATGATGAAGGGTTCCGATGTAACAAGCGGCCCCTCTAAAATTTTGCTGTACAGACTGCCGGGCACCGGCGGGGCGCAGGCCACAGCAACGGTCGGGGACATGATCGTGACCGCCCTTTATAACGGTGTACGCGGCAACGACATTTCAATCGTTGTTACTGCAGACCCGGATAATGAGGGTTCGTTTGATGTGAACACGGTTGTTGATGGTTACATTGTTGACAGTCAGACCGTGACAGATATTAGCGGCCTTGTCGCGAATGCGTGGGTAACATTTAGCGGCAGCGGCACCCCGACAACCACAACGGGCGCAGCACTTGAGGGCGGTACAGACCCCACAATCACGAACACGGATTATGCAAATTTCTTGACAGCGATTGAGCCGTATACGTTTGATATTTTAGCGTATGACGGATCAGAAAGCACAGTTATCACGGCATTTATTCAGTTTATCACCCGAGTGAATGAATCAATCGGCAAAAAGTGTCAGCTTGTTCTTTCCGGGGCTGCCGGGGTTGCGAATTCAAAATATGTTATTGCAGCGCTTAACGGTGTTAAGCTGTCCGACGGTACAATGATCTCCGCGCAGAACGCTGTATGGTGGTTAGCAGGTGTTGAGGCGGGTGCGCTGTACAATCAGTCGCTCACCTATGCGCAATATCCGGGCGCAGTTGAAGCGAATCCGAAGCTTACAGAAGCGCAGGCAAGCGCAGCGGTAAGCGGCGGCATGATCTGCTTCGTCGACGATTTTGATATTGTCAAGGTATGCACAGATATAAACACTAAAACCACGGAGACACCGCGCGAGGGCGCAGAATTTAAGAAGAACCGCGTCATGCGTGTAATTATGCAGTTCTGCAATGATACTTATGAGCATTTCTCTCTTTACTTTATCGGCAAGGTAGACAACAACGACAACGGCAGAAACCTGCTGCGCAAGTGGTGCGTCGGGTATCTGAACGAGATGCAGGCAAACAACGGCATTCAGAACTTTACAGCGGAAGATATTACTGTGCAGCAGGGAAACAATGTTGATTCCGTTATTGTAAACGTAGCGATTCAGCCGGTCGATGCAATCGAAAAGATTTATATGACCGTCACGGTAAGCGCGAACGCGGTTGTAGTAGAAACGGAATAAGGGGGTAGGCTATGGCTTTCTTACTTGAAAGGGACGCGCTTAATGGTAAAAGCGGCAGCGCGTTTATTACGATCAACGGCGAAAACATTGAGATTTTTCAGATGAAAAAATTTCAGTCCGACGCAGAATTTCAAGAATCAGATTTTAAGGTGGTTGGAACCACGCTTGTTCAGAAAAAGACAACGGGTGTTTCCTTAACCGGATCAATGACGATCTATTACGGCAGCCCGATTTTTGTTCGCCTGCTTAATGATTATCTTAAGACCGGGAAACTGCCCTATTTTACTCTGCAGATCACGAACGACGATCCCGGAACATCGGTCGGAAAACAGATCGTTGCGCTGTATAACTGCAAACTGTCAAAGGTGCCCGTCGCAATGTTAGACGCGGAGGCCGATTGGCTTGAGGAAGAAGTTACTTTCAGCTATACAAGCATGGAAGTGCTTAACTACTTTAACAACCCGGCGACATTAGGTTGATAAAAGAAAGGGGATAATATGTCAGTATTAAAGGGATTTTTGCAGCCGTCACCTATGGAAGAAACGACAGAGGTGATTATATCGGAAAGATTTAAAGGGGAGGACGGGAAACCGCTCCCCTTTAAAATCCGCAAGATAGACAACGAAACAGCGGGGGCATTGCTTAAAAAGTGCCGCAAACAGGAACGCGTCCGGGGGCAGATCATTGACAAAACCGACAACGAAAGATATACGAAGCTGCTTGTTTTGGCCTGCGTGATCGAACCAAACTTTAAAGATGCAGAAATGTGCAGTTTTTACGGGGTAATCAATCCCGAAGATGTACCCGGCAGAATGCTTTCCGTTGGTGAGTTTAACCGGTTGTCTGATTCAATCATGGATTTCAACGATTTTGACACACCGGACAAGATTGAGGAAGAAGTAAAAAACTGATCGAGGGCGGCTTTAAAGAAGTTGTCCTTGCTCAATATATGTTTATCAATTTCGGCACCCTGCCCTCCGTGGTTGCTGATCTATCAGACCGCGAAATAGAATTGTGTTGGCAATGGGCCGAAAAGGAGATGAAATCGCGTGGGAAACATTAGAGAAACATTAGAAATACAAGATAGGTTTTCAACGTCATTTCGCGACTTTACTTCGTTGGGGGAACGGGTATCAAATACCCTTGAGCGGATTGATACCCGGCTCGACGAATACACGGCAAAACAGGAAGCTGCGGGCCGTGCTGTAAACGGACACGCGCAGCAGGCAAAAAGCGCGGCGGGCAGTTTGGAAGGTTTAGTTTCCGTTGTGGGGCGCGTAGCGGCGGCATTGGGCGGCATTGCTGCGGTGAGGGGTATACTTAACCTATCTGACGAATTAACGCAGACACAGGCCCGTCTAAACGCTATAAACGACGGTCTACAAACAAACGCAGAACTGAATAACATGATTTTCGCAGCCGCACAGCGGGCGCGGGGTTCCTATATTGGAATGGCGCAGAATGTTGCCGCCCTTAAAGCCCAAACGGGCGAAGTGTTCAGATCAACCGCCGAAGCGGTACGGTTTACCGAATTACTGAATAAACAGTTTGCGATTTCGGGCACTAATGCGTCGGGCATTGCTTCGACTATGTATAACTTAACGCAGGCCCTCGCGACAGGTGTATTAAGGGGCAACGACCTGCAGATGGTTCTTTCCAATTCCCCGGCAATCGTGCAGCGTATTGCAAAATACATGGACGTTCCCGTTGGCAAGATAAAAGAACTCGCGCAGCAGGGGAAAATAACTGCGGACATTGTAAAGAACGCAATCATGGGCGCAGGAGAAGAAATCGACGCGCAGTTTGAAGATATGCCTATGACATTCGGGCAGGCAATGCAAAAGATTAAAAATGTCGCGGTTATGGCTTTTCAACCTATCGGGCAAATGATTGCGGACGCAATAAACAGCGAAGAATTTGAATCAGTTACACAAAGTATTGCGACAGGAATTGCAATGGCGGCCCGTATTGGTGCGCGTGGTTTTGAGTTATTGGGGAAAATGGTTAGGTTTGCGTCGGATAATATGCAGACTATAGGCCCGATATTAGGAATCATAGTGGGGGCCATTGCTGCATATAATACCATTATCGGAATAGCAACGGCCTTGACCGCAGCGCATGGGGCTGTTTCTACCATTGCGGCGGTCGGCGAAGCAATGTACGCAGCGGCAGCAGGTGCGGCGGCAGCAGGGCAGAGCGCTTTTAATGCAGCGCTCGCGGCCTGCCCTATCACATGGGTTGTCGCGGCGATTGTCGCAGCTATCGCGGTGGTTGTCGCGCTGATAATGTGGTTCCATGAGTTAGCAAATACCGGGCATACAATCTTCGGAGACATTGCCGGTGTCGCTATGGGAGCATTCGCGGTGATACAAAACGCTCTCGCTGTTGTGGCAAATGCTTTTATTATGGCGGCTGAATTTATCGTTAACGCGTGGAATGCGGGTGTTTTTGCAATCCAAAACGCAATATATACATTCGCCCTTAATGCTGCAAATGCTTTTAACAGCGTGATTGATGCAGCGGACGCAGCAGCGACAGCCATTGCAAACGCATTTGTCGCAGGTGCGAATATGGCAATCGGCGGCATAAATAAACTGATTGCAGCCCTTAACACGATTCCGGGAGTAAACATTGGTTCCGTTTCTGAATTGGGCGAAGTCGGCAGCGTGATTTCACAGCGCATTGATGTGTCGGGATTTAAGGCACCGACAAAACCGTCGAAAGTGTCTTTTGATAGGTTTGAAACGACCTCAATGGGCGACGCGTTTAGCACAGGATTTGAAAAGGGCGCAAGTTTTGGAGATAATGCGCAGGGCAAAATAACGGGCGCGATTGATGGTTTAAAAGGCGGCCTCGGAGATTTGATGGGCGGCGGCGATATTGGCGACTTAATTGATTCAAATGAAGCCCTCGCGGACGCTGCAGGTGGCGGCAGCGGCAAGGGCGGCAAGCAGAATGTCGGCACCGTTGACAAAGTTAAAAATGTCAAGTTATCAGACGAGGATATGAAAATCTATCGCGATTTAGCAGAACGGCGGTATATGGCAAATGTTGAACTGCAAACCCTTGCACCGAATATTTCGGTATCAATCCCGGAAAGCGCTGCAAAAAATCTGACGAGCGAAGATGTTGCTAACAAATTAAAGGCCATTCTGATAGAGCAGGCGGCGAGCCATACGGCTGTCGCTCATGCGCATTAAAAGGGGGCTTTATGAAGGTACCTATCGGAACAGTTATATATTTATCGTTTGGGGGCAGGATCAAAATTCCCGTCAACCCGGAGGAAATAAATATCACATACCCGTCAAACAATCAAACGTTCGAAGTGTTAGACACGGGTGAAATTGTGGTACCTATGCCGCCGGGGTTGACGGAAGTTCAGTTTGAATCTTTTTTCCCTGCGGATATGGACGACCCGTACACAATCGGCGGCGGATCTCCCGGGTCTATTGTGCGGGCGCTGACAAATGCAAAAAAAAGAAAAAGAAAGGGGCGGCTCATTATAAGCCGCTCCGAATTATTTGACACGAACCTGCGGTGTATCATTGAGGAATTTAGCACAACCGACAAAGGTGGCGAGCCGGGGGATATTTACTATTCTATCATGCTAAAAGAATTTCGCAGCTATGGGGCGCAGTCGGTCACAATCGTACAACCTGCACCCGCAACAGAGGCGGTGACCGCAGCGGTGGCAAGCACAGCGGAGGCAATCAAGGCGCAGGCAACCACAACCACAGAAAGGCCCGTTGAAACCCCTGTGCTGCGCGTTGGGGCGCAGGTAATCGCGAACGGCGAATATTGTTATGACAGCTATGGCTCGACCCCGCACGGTACAGCAAACAACCTACAAACCACGGTGACAAGAATTGCAAATGGCAACCCATACCCCGTTCACATTGGTTCTTATGGTTGGCTGCAGGAATCGCAGTTACAAATAACGGGGTGACGCTATGTATAACTTAACAGTTACCACAGCGGGAGAAATGACCGTTATAGGCCCGGACGGTACCGTTACAAAACAACCCACGCAGATAAATACAAACGTGACAGGTTGTACAAAATCTGTCGAGATCACGACAAACAGATTTGACAGCGCGTCGAAAATGGTATTTGAATGCGTGGAAGAATCGGGGATCGCGATTGATAACGGCGCAGCGGTAAAATTTACAGACAACGGAACCCCGGTGTTTGCAGGTTTTGTCTTTACCGCGAAAAGGTCAATGGATCATTCTGTCGAATATACGGCCTACGATCAATTATATTATTTAAAAGCAAAAGCGTCTTTCACGTTTGAAAATATGAGCCTTGAGCAAATTATAACGCAGATAGCGGGCGAATTTAGCTTAACCGTTGGGGATTTGGACGCGACCGGTTATGTTTTTCCGTCGCTGATAAAGGAAAACACGGAATGTTTAGGGATCATATTTGAAGCGCTGTCGCAGGTGATTGTTCAAACAGGAAAGATTTTTGTTTTTTATGATGATTTTGGAAAGTTAACATTAAAGGAAGCTAAAAAAATGCTCGTTCCGTCACTATTGGGAAATAGATCGTTGGTGACGGATTATACATATACCCGCGACATGGCTTCAGATACCTACAACCGCGTCAAATTGGTGCGCCCAAACAAAGAAACGGGCCGGGCCGACGCGTTTGTTCATGAAGATACGGAAACCATAAAAAAGTGGGGGCTGCTGCAGTATTATGACAGCGTGGACGAAAATCTGAATGATGCACAGATTGACGATATGTGCGCAAAATATCTGACATATTATAACAGGCTGCTGCAGTCGGTTTCCATTGATGCAATAGGGATTCCCGGCCTGCGGGCGGGCAATATTGTGCCGGTACGAATCACACAGGTCGAAGCATTATCAATGAACCGTTTGTTATTAGCTGAAAAGGTGCAACACAGCTATGACGGCAACGCGCACACAATGTCCATTGATGTAAAAAACTTTGAGCAGATAGGGGGCGCGTCATGGATTTGATTGAAGTATTGCAGCAGATATTCCAAAACGGAACCGAACAGCTTAAACTCTGTGACCTTGCATTTGGCACAGTTACTTCTATGTCGCCTTTTACCGTACAGATAGAAAGCACAATGCAACCTATACCCGAAGCGGCATTAGTGCGCACGTTTGGGGTTATGCCGCGCAGTTACACGGGAACGACATCGGACGGGGCGAGTTTTACCTGCGTGGTGAATCCGGGGCTTTCTGTGGGCGACAAAGTGGTTATGCTGCGCTGTGCAGGCGGGCAGCGGTATATTGTTTTGTCTAAAGTATATTGAGGGGGTTTTAAATGGCAACATTACCCGAAAACGTAGGTTTTGGAACTGAAATTGAATATGTATCGCTCCCCTCTTTGTCATGGTTAATTAACCGGCAAACAATGCGGGTTCAATGCGCCGTTGACGGTTTGGAATCAGTACGGCAGGCGGTCGATATTATATTGAATACTGTGCGTTTTAGGTGGCAAATATACACTTCCAACATGGGAACAGAATTAGAAACGCTGATCGGCGATGACGCGCCATATATCGAAAGCGAACTGCCGCGCATGGTAGAAGATGCGCTAATGGTTGACGATAGGATAACTTCTGTCGAAGATTTTGAACACACAACCGCAGGCGATTCAATGACATGGAGTTTTACTGTGAACACCGTGTTCGGTGCGTTTACGGAGGGAGTAACTATATGATTGATTTAACAGGGTACACAAAAACCGCCATAGAGCAGGCCATGCTCGAACAGGTTGACGATTCCCTCGACAAAAGGGAGGGTTCCCTAATTCAGACAGCCATTGGGCCGGTCGCGTGGTTTTTGGAGGGTATGTACATGACGCTCAATCAAGTGCAGATGAACGGCAGCCCATTTTATGCCGTTGGTGACGCACTTGACAATATTGTTGCGCTGCGCGGGTTAACGCGTAAAGCAGCAACGGCAGCAGTACGGCAAGGCATATTCGACGCGCAGGTGCCTGCAGGTGCGCAGTTTAAAACGATCAACGGCGCGGATTCTGTCATATTTACAGCGGGCGACTTGATTTCAAGCGGCGAAAGTTATGTGTATGAAATGACCTGCGACATTGCCGGTACAATCGGCAACAATTACACCGGGTCAATCATTCCAATAACAGCAATCCCGGGGCTTACGTCTGCATATTTAGGGGATGCAATCACGGACGGCACAGAAGAAGAAACAGACGCGTCACTGCGGGCGCGTTTTTTTGATACATTCGGGGCACAGCCATACGGCGGCAATATTGCAGAGTATCGGCAGGCCATTCTTGCCGTCTCCGGTGTTGGCGCGGTGCAGATTTACCCGGCATATCAAGGCGGGGGAACTGTTTTGTGTAGTATCTTAAACGATGATCTTCTTCCCGCATCTGCGGCGCTGATTGCCACGGTACAGGAAGAAATATGTCCGATTGTATCCGGTACGGCATCCCCGGACGGGTACGGAATTGCACCTATTGGGGCGGCGGTGGATATAACCACCGGCACGGAATACACGGTAGACATAACCTGCACGGTCGAATTTTTGTCTACGATTGAAAACGGTTTGGAACTGTATCAAGATGAGATTGAGGATCAGATAAAAGCATACCTGCAAACGGTGCGCGAAGCGTGGGGCAATCCCCTGCAGGGGCATTCAATCAGTTACCCGGTCACGGTATATGCAGCGAGAATTATTTATGCTATTTTGTCCGTTTCGGCGGTGGTTAATGTAACAAACTTAACCATAAACGGGCAGTCGGGAGATTTAGCATTGACAGAAACGGCAGCGCTGCAGCAGGTGCCTATTATTGGAAATATTATAATCAATGAGAATTGAATCACTTAATGCGCACGAAATACTAATGAACGAACTCCCGACATGGTTCAAACCGGTATTTGAATATATCGAATTGATGGAGGTATATGGTGCGCAGCTTGACACGGTAGGGCAAAACGAAGAACAAATTTACAACAACCTTTTCATACAAACGGCAGACCTGCAAACCATTATTGTATGGGAGAAATTGTTTGGCATAACTGTACGATATGGCGACACGTTAGAATTTCGGCGGCAGCGTGTTATTCAAAAGTTTATTCAGACGGTGCCATATACTATTTGGGACTTGCGGGATAGATTGACGGCGCTATATGGCGATGATTACACGCTTAACGTTGACCCTATTGCCTGCACGTTTAAGATTGTGGTCACATCGGACAGGTATGGGGCTATTGATCTGTTATATGACTTAATTTGGGACGTAGTGCCCGCACATTTGAAAGTTATTGCAAATCAGCAGACGACAAGTTATGCGGTTTCAGATCAATACATCGGGGCTTTTTTGGCCCGCACATTTGTGCAAACAATAGCACCGGGAGGAAATTAAGATGGGAAAATATAATGGTGCGGTTATCACAGCCGCCGGTCAAAACTTAATTGCGCAGGCAATCAGCGGCAGCGAGACAGTTACATGGACAACCATGCAGGCCTCGAGTTACGCGTACCCTGCGGGCACAAATCTTGAGGCATTAACAGCGCTTCAAGATGTTGAAAAAACCGCAGACATAACCTCTGCGGCGGTGTTTAGTTCAAATATTCTGCAGGTTTCAGCGCGTTTAGACAACGCAGGAGTGACGGAACCATATCTTATAAACACATTGGGCGTGTTTGCACAGGTAGGAACCGCGGCGGCGGTGTTGGTTGCCGTTATAACAGCCGTGACCCCGGATCAGATGCCCGTTGAGGACGTAGAATCTCCGTCAGCGTTTATTTATAACGTTCAGATGACGATTCAAAACGCGAATCAGCTCACAATAACGACAAACCCCGCAGGCACGGCAACGGTTGAGGATTTAAACAACTTGTCAAGAACGGTCGTTAAATATGTAGACCTCTTAGATTTGGACGACATTAAAACGGGCTCCAACCTGACGGATAAAGGCACAAGCGCGACAGCAATGAAAGAATTGCTATCCGGGTTTTTGGACATGGTTTATCCGGTTGGAAGCATATACCTTTCAACCAATAACATAGACCCGGGAAACCTGTTTGGTGGCATATGGGAAGCATTTGGTGCGGCTGACACATACTTAAGGCTCGGCGGTACCGGTGCCGGTGGTAATAATAGCGTCAAACTGAGTGCGGATCAGATACCAACGCTCACCACGGGCAACCAATCGGCAAACCATACGCACAGCGGTACAACAGCGGGACAAAGTGTAAACCACACGCACAGCGGCACAACGCTTTCGGCGGCAAACAACGGCGCACATACGCATGAAATTCAGCAGTGGGACAATGTTAAGCTTCGACTCGGAAATTACACATCGGGCGTCGGCGGCGCATTCTACGGTCTTACCCCTGCCCCGAACGGAGTTGCTGATTTAAAAGCAGGTTCCGCAGGCACCCACGGGCACAGCATTACAGGCAACACAGGAAATAACTCTGTCGGGCATACCCATACAATCACCACGGGCAACGAATCGGCAGACCATACGCATACATATACCAACAATTCGCAGCAGGATGTCACGGTCGAACCAAAGTATGTTCAGACATACGCATGGAAGCGAACGGCATAAAAGGAGGAAAAAATGTGCTTGATTAAAACAATCACAAACGCGAACGGGGTTGCAACCACATACCACAGAATAAGCAGTATCACCAAAAACGGCGCGAGGCTGCTGATTACGATTTCGTCCTATATATCGGAGGAATACCGTAATAAGGAAAAAGAGTATTACATCAAAGTTAGTGAGTACACACAGAAGGCACAGCGTTACACCAATCTGATCTCAAAGCATGATCTGACAGAGGATGAAAAAAGCGAGATCAAGTCACTTGAAAAATGGCTGAACGAGTACAGCGATACCCCGGCGGTAAATTATGCAGCAGCGGCGATGGATATTGAAATGACATGGGTGAATGAATCCCTTTCGTTTGCCGATATTTACAGCGAACTGAAAGCAAATGGCATATTCGCCGGTGCGTTGGATGGATAAGGAGCGCTTATGGAATCATTTATATGGTTTGTGTCCGGGCATATTTGGGAATGGATATTTGCCGCTGTTATGGCTGCATTAACTGCCGCATATAGGGGCATAGACCGACGGCTTAAATCCGAGCAGCAAAAAAACGAAGCTATTTCTGCAGGTGTGCAGGCATTGCTCCGCGAAAACCTCGTTGATAATTTTAACAAATACACGGAAAAAGGTTTTTGCCCTATTTATGCAAAGGAAAGCATGAAAAAAGTATATGCAGCCTATCACGATTTGGGAGGGAATGATGTTGCAACCGAACTATATAAAAAATTGTTAGATATGCAGGAGAGTGACACTAATGGATAGCACCGAACTTGATGGACTGACAGATGAACAAAAACTGTTAATTATTAAAATGTATCTTGAAGAAATGGAGAAACACTTATGATATTTAAAGATGGCAAAACATACGACCGGTTGAAATTTATTGCGCTTCTGATTTTGCCGGTTGGAACTTTTTTATCGACTTTCTGCGGGATATGGTTTTCCGAAGCTGTCGCGGATCAGATCATGCAGACATTTGCGGCTCTCGATGTTTTAGCGGGGGCCGTTGTTGTTGCTTCGAATAAAGTTTATAGGGTGAAAAACAATGCGGGAGAGTGATATTGTAATTTGCGGGCATGGATCGGGCACCCCATCAACAAAAAATATTGAGGCATACTTGACCTCGCGTTATAAGCAATTCGCCGACAATGGGCTGCGCAAGGGCCTTGTCGCCGTGCGCAGGTTAAAGCAAATGACCGACAACGGGCGGGAAAAGTTTTATGATTTTTATAAAACGATCCTCGGACGCAATATTTACAGCCAAAACCTGCGGCAGTTTGTATATACACCCTACGGGGGCAGATATTATTCTGACTGTTCTTCGTCGATCTGCGCAACCTATCAGCAAATCGGTTATTCTGTTTCCCTGCTTAATACTGCGGGCATTTATACGAGCAATCTTTTTGAAGATGTGCCCGTCAAGATTGAAGAAGGGCACGTTAAGAACCCGGAAGTGCTGCGGGTTGGTGACTGTTTACTGTTTAGGGGCAACGACCCGAGCAGGCCCCTGCAAATAGGCCATGTTGAAGCCGTGTATAAAATGATTACCACTTACAAAGAATACCCGGTAGAGGCAACCTTAACCACAACCGCCGAGCAGCTTAATATTCGCAATGCACCGGACGGGGATATTATCGGAACATATCCATACGGTTCAATAGTTGAAGTATCTGCAAAGAGTGGAAAATGGTTTAAAACCCGTAAAGGGTGGATCAGTCGAAACTATTGTGTCGGGTGGGTTAAGGAACCGAATCCATATAAAGTGTATTGGTATATTGAGAACGGAAGTTACCCGATATTCTGCGCCCGTGATATTGGCGGCGACGAATACCATTTTGACCGCGACGGGTGGTTGATCGAACGGGAAAGGATCAGCACAACCGGGTCGGTAATCTATTGACCTCCGAAAAAATATATATAAAGCCCCGGCAGGGTGTAAAAGCCCGCCGGGGTGATTGGCTGTAAAAGGCCTTCTGATTTCCCTTTCGACCCTGCAGGTGTCACAGCCTGCAGGGTTTATTTTTTTATAGGATAATCTTTCCGTCTTTGTCTACAAATCGAATCTCCGCTCCCATATTTTCAGCAATCTCCTGCAATTCCTGCGCCCGCAGGGATTTGCGCATGAGTTTTTGATTTAGGTTTTGCGGGCTTGTCGATGTTCTTCGGGCCATTTCGCTGACCGAGATCCTTTTTGCGCCCAAACACGCATTCAAATATTCGTATATATCCATTTGCATTCCCCTTTCATACTATTTGACTTTATCATAAACTATTTAGCTTTAATCTGCAATCAAATAATTTTTAAATTAAATTGATAAATTGAAAGAAAAGAGTTGCTTTCTTAAACTGAGCAGTTTATAATAAAAGAAAAAACGATAAAAACAGGGGGGCACAGAAAATGACAAAGATGAACAAAACGCAGGTTTACGCGCTTAACGAATTAGCACATAAGGATTTTGATAAAGCGCAGGCAATGCTCGACGGAATCAATATGGTGCTCGGCACAGAGTACGGGTGGTTGAACAGGCGGGTTGTGGAGTTTAAAAACCCGAACGGAAGTACGGTTGAAAAATATGCAGATTGCCGCGACGCATGGGTACACGCAGAAGAATAAAACACACAAACCGGGCGGGGGCGGTTAATCCCCCGCAGAAAAGGAGATCAGATATGACAAACGCGCAAATCATTTTTTTAGAGGGGCAGAAGTTAGCAGAAGCCGGGGTTATCAATTACACGGGCCGCACATTTAAGGCCTTAAATCCTGCAGGCGAGGAAGTAACGATCCGGGAAACGGAAGACATACATACATTTGCGGCATGGAAAGAAATGGGCTATGCGGTGCGCAAGGGCGAAAAGGCGGTTGCAAAGTTTACCATTTGGAAGCATACCGCAAAGGAAAACGAAGAAACCGGGCAGCTTGACTCCCGTATGTTTATGAAAACGGCGGCATTTTTTAAGGCCTCGCAGGTTGACAAAATTTAACACAATACCCGCCCCGGAGGTTACGAGGGCAGAAAGGCGGGGGCATGAGTTACCGGGATTATATCGAAAATATGATGGCTGAATGGATCGGCAGGCGGGTGTTGTTTGATGGCAAACCATACACCGTGACGGGGGTTGACTACAATGGTGCGTTGCTGATCGACAAGCCCGCGCAGTACACAAAGGACACGGCGGTGGCGCCGCACATGGTGGAGGTGATTAGATGAAAAGAACATACTACTTTCACAGGGGTGAAATGATTGAGCGCTTCGGCCCCGGTTGGTGTGTATCGCTTGAGATGTGCAGCGGGGAAGATACGGGGATTCCGATATATAAAACCCTGCGGGACGCGCGGAACGCTATCAATAAACATTTGGATAGCACACACACGGCAGAACCGCAGATCATAGGGACAGCGGGATTTGATATTGAAAAAGGTTTTTTTGTAGAATAACCGGGGGAAACCCCGGTTTATTTTTTTTGCTAAAAATTAAAGAAAAGAGTTGATTTCATAAACCGAACAGTTTATAATAAAAGAAAAAACGATAATAGAAAGGGGTACACGAAATGACATTTAAACAGGCTTATGAATACGCGATGGCACACAGCGAAAGATTTAGAAAGCATGACGCAAGGGTAAAGGCAAAGAAGCCGGGCGACGACGCGACCGCTTGCATGATCTTCACAGTATCACCGGGCGAAACATTTTACTACGGTTTTGACGGTTGCGATATTGCAAAGGGAAAGCACAACCCACGGCGGGCGGCGCAGTTGATCGACAGAGGCGAAGTGCTGATTATCTTATAAAAATAATGCTGCTGACCTATCGGCATGACGGGGGAAAGGGGTAACACAATGACAATCAGCATCGAAACATTTAAGAATGACATTGACAGGGCTTTTAGAGTACTCGGAGCGGACAAAGGTTTTGGACAGAATGTAACCGACATCATGGCATGGAAGAAAGACGGATATTTAACCGATGAAGAAGCGCACGAACTGCGTAAATACAACCGGGAGCAGTATAGCGCATTGCCATTTTAACCAACACGGCAGGGGCGGGGCAACCCGCCCGGAAAGGGGGTATCAAATGACCATAAAAGAGCAGGCAATAAATTTTATCAAGTACGGCAAGCCCGGAAACTACATCGAGAACGATAAAAACAGGCGAAAGGTTGTACGGATCAGCAGCGGAGTGAATACTTTACCGGATTGCATGATGTACGAAGACGGAAAGCCGGTTGGCATAGAGATCATTTATGACGCGATTGATTTTTTATTAGGAGGCACGAAATGAAAAGCTGCATTATCAAGTATACAGTAAAGGGCGAAAAGCACGAAGCGACAGTTATCCCGCGCAAGGGGTGGGAGCAGCAGTATGAGCAGAACATTATAAACCGAATCGAATCTTTAGTTGATGGCGGCGCGGTTATTACCTGCATTATACAGTATACAAAATAAGGGGGTATCAAAATGAGAACAGCATTAGTTTTTGAAGCAATGAGAACAGGTTACGCAATAGATCAGATAAACAACCCAATGACGGTCGGGGAACTGCGGGAAATGCTGCAGGAATACGACGACGACACGTTGTTTATATTATCCCACGACAACGGGTGCACATACGGGAGCATTACATACCCGCGTTATATGGAAGAGCAGGAGGGGGATTATGGAACGGAGTTTATTGAAATGTGAGGCAACATTACCCGCCGGGAGCAATTTTACCCCGGCGGGTATTATATACAGATATGCGCAGCTTCACGGCCTGCAGGTGGTTGACAGGTACGGAACAAAAATACTGAATTTTCGCGGGGTATCTTATAAATATAGCAGTTATGATATAAAACCCGCAGGCGGTTGTGACATTGTTACTGTGTGGCTCGAACCGGTATGATATAATAATATTTGCGGGTTAAACCTGCAGCACAATCTAAAAGGTCACCTAATACACGGAAAGGACGGCAGCTTCAGCGCCGCCCTTTTTTGTATGCGCAATGATGTGCGACGGGTATGAATAGGGGGTGTATATCATTGCGGCAGCAGGGGGAACACATCTAATTCAAATTCGCTGCCGGTTTTTGTGTATGTGATATGATCCACAACCATTTTCAGCAGGCGGTTCTTGTCTGCCGCTGTGGGTTGGTTATTGTACACTTCAATAATGGTTTGCACCTGCGGTCGCCATTCAGCGCGGGCCTTTTCCATTGCGTCAATCAGTTTAACTTCTTCCTCTGCTTTTAAAATTTGCTCCTGCAGGGTTTCTATTTTTTGGTTCAGATCATTTGCACGGCTGCGAAATTCCTCCGCTGTGTATATCCCATCTTCAAAAAATTGATATACACGCTTTAAACGCGTTTTGTCGGCGGTTAAATCTTCATTCAATAAAGTAATGGCCCGCAATGTTTCTTCGCGCCCACGGCCCGCGTCGTGCGTGACAGGGGCGAAAGTATAATCATTTAACCATTCGCCCAACGCATAAAGCACAGCTTCTTCTATATCCTCAAGATATGCCTGCCGGGTATTGCAACCGGGTGTCGTACAGTAAAGGGATCTCTTTCCCTTTTTGTCCGGGGAGCGCAGCGCTAACATTTTCCCGCAGTTTGCGCAGCGCATGATTCCCGCGAAAGGGTTTTGGTGTAATCGTTTCGCTGTGGTGTGCGGTATGTGGTGCGTTTCTTTTACCTGCTGCACTTTTTTAAACTGTTCCTCTGATATAATCGGCTCATGCAATCCGTCATAAACATTAGGGGCCGGGTTGCGCACGTTTGAAACAACCTGCAGCCCGTTGACGATTTTTGTCACTTTTTTATATTTTTGGAATCTGATCTTTCCTATATATACGGGGTCTTTCAATATCTTGTAAATATGGCAAGCGCTCCACGGTTTTTCAAATTGATTTAGAAAACCGTTTTTATTCAAATGTGCTGCAATAGCTTTCGTTCCCATATTTTGCTCGGTGTATAGGTCGAAGATCATTTGCACAACCTGCGCCCGGTTTGGCACAATCTGCAGGCTGTACCCCTTTTTACCTTTTAGTTTATAAGGTTCATACCCATACGGTGCATTGATTCCCGAAATCCATTTTCCCTCCCGCGCAGCGTCGGCCCGGCCCTGCTGCATTCTCCTTTTAATTGCTCTATATTCATTTTTTGCGAAAAAAAGGTTAAACTCGGCGAATGTTTCGTCGCTGTCGTTTGCGAAATCGTATGTTTTAAAGGGTGTTATAACTTTGGTGTCTGAATATTTTAGCGTGTTAATCAAAAGCGCTTGGTCTGCGCCCGATCCCCGCGAAAGTCTGTCCATGTCAACGCACACGACAGCCTCATAGTTTCCCGATTCAATCAGCGATAAAAGCCGCAGCATACCGGGGCGGGCCGCGATGGAATCAGCAGAACCGACTTCCTCGATTATTTCGCTGCATTTGATCCCCAACGTTTCACATAAATCTAAAAGGCGGCGGCGGTGCCTTGCGAGGGTTTCCGTGTCGCTGTAATCTGCGTCCGCTCTTGATTTACGCAAATACATGAGGTACAATTTACTTGTCTTCATATATGATCTCCTTGAGAATCCCTCGGCGGGTGGTAGCGCCGGGGGATTATTTTTTCATAACGGTTAAAGCCTGCAGAATTGCTTCTATGTATTTATCCCTTTCCTCTTTCGGCATGATACCGCCCGCAAACAAAACGAGGGCGCGAATCTTTTTATCCTGCAGGTATTCTTTTATAAGTTTTTCTTCATCATTGCAGGCCGGGTCTAACATTGGGACATCGAATCCCATTAACCAAACGGGGGAAACCCCGAGGGCTTTTCCCAACAAACCCGCGCTTTTATTTGAGGGCGCGTGGGTTCCGTTTACATATTGACTTATTGATCCTTTCCCTAAACCGGTTATTTCAATGAGATCAACGGCCTTTAATCCTTTCTCGTCCATTGCCTGTTTCAAACGTTTTGCGGTTATTGGGTATTTCATAACAAATCTCCTTTCTGTTTTATTATCATAAATTAAATTGACCGACAAAACAATAAAAGTTTAACAAAGTAAAACAAAAGGGTTGCTTTCTGTGTTTAACAATGTTAAACTGATTTTGAAATATTTTTAGGAAAGGGGGTGGCGATTATATACGAATACAAAAAACTGCGCGGGCGAATCGTTGAGGTTTACGGATCACAAGTAGCATTCGCAGCAGCGCTGAATATTTCGAAGCAGGCATTGTCAAGGAAATTAACCTGCAAAACAGGATTATCGCAGAAAGACATTGCTAAATGGTCTGAACTATTAGGCATTAACCGGGACGAATATGGTGTTTTTTATTTTGCCTAAAAGTTTAAAGGAGTTAAACTGTGCGCATTTACTACCACAAAAAAAATGCAATCCGAATACACACCGGAAAGGTTTTATCCGGGCAAACATTGGCGAAGCGTTTAACAGATTTGAACGCGGAAAGGAGATCAGATGAAAAGAATTATGGTACAGCACACAACGGCTGCGGGGTTGCACTATGCAACATTTCACAAGCCGCGCAGAAAGGTGAACCCGCAGCGGGTTATTGACAAGTGCATGACTGCGGTGTTGGTGTTTTGGCTTTTTGCCCTCACATGGTACGGGGCTGCGGTGGTGCTGCCGGGGGTGATTAGATGAACGAAAAGCACGAAGCAATCAGAAAGCAAATGCACGAAATACTCGACATTGTATTAGATGGCAACGGGTTTGAGGCAAGAAAGCGCGAATTAACCGGCAGCCTGCCGACTTTGTTTTTTACATTATGGGGGCATACCGGGGACGTGACGGTAAATTTGCACCTTGACGGGTGGTATGCAGGTTGCCCGAAAGACAAAGAATGGGAATTTTCTTATACGAATGTAAACAGCGCGGAAAAAATGGAAGCGTTTAAATCTGCAGTATTAGAAGCGGTTGGCCCCAAAAAGAAAAGCGACGAAATGAGCCGGGAGATTGCCCGTAAAGAGCAAACGATCAGCAAGGAATTAGAAGCCCTCGAGATTATGAAAAAAAACCTGCGCAAAGCGCTGAAAGAGGAGGGCGGTAATGGGTGAGTATGTTTGCAATGATTGCCGCGAAGTGTTTGACGAATCCATTGCGGCATATCAAAAAGAAAGGGTTGCCGATTATTGGGGGTATCAACCTGCATACATTAAAACAATGATCTGCCCGCATTGCGGAAGCGACGACATTATTGAAGCAGCGGAATGCAGTATCTGCGGGGAACATTACCACCCGGACGCGTTGTATCACTTAACCATTGGGGATATATGCGAGGAATGCGCCATAGATTTATGGCACGAATTAAAGGATATAAAGGAGGGCAAGAAATGACGCTGCACGAATTAACCGGTGAATGGATTGATTTATATGAAATGATGGAAGACCCGGATTGCGACCCGCAGGCGATTGCGGACACATTGGAGGGGCTTGAGGGCGAAATCGAAGAAAAGGCCGATAATTACGCGGTTATTATCAGCACATTAAAGGCCGACAGCGCAGCCCTTAAAGCGGAGGAAGAAAGATTACATAGCCGCAGAAAAGCCATTGATAACAACATTGAGCGTATGAAAAAAAACCTTGAGAACATGATGTTCACAACGGGAAAAATCAAGTTTAAGACGCTGCGGTATAGCTTCGGTATTCAGAAAAACCCGCCCTCTATTGTGTTAGATGGCGGCACGATCCCCGAGGAGTATCTGATCCCTGCAGAACCGACCGTCAATAAAAAGCAAATGATTGTTGATATTAGAGCGGGCCGGGATTTGACCGGGGTTGCACACATTGAGCAGACGGAAAGCCTGCGCATTAGATAAAGGGGGCAAATATGGGAGAAGTATTTGAAACGCTTAACTCTATCAATGTGAACGACAGGACAGAAAAAAAATCCACCGGCAGCACGGAATCGACATATCTTTCATGGCCTTTCGCATGGGCCGAAGTAAAAAAGCGGTACCCGGCTGCGGTGTATGAAATTGTTAAGTTTGACGGCCTGCCGTATGTGTACGACCCGAAAACCGGTTACATGGTTTATACCATTGTTACTATTAACGGGATCTCTCACGAAATGTGGCTGCCGGTTATGGACGGGGCAAATAAGGCAATGAAAGCCGAACCGTATAAGTATCTTGTAAAAGATAGCGCGTTTAAATGGTGCAAAAAAGACACCGACGGGAAGTATCGGGATAAATACGGAAACGAACATACAGAATACATCGAAAAAACCTGCGAAGCGGCGACAATGTTTGATATTAACAAGACAATCATGCGCTGTTTGGTGAAGAACCTCGCTATGTTTGGCCTCGGTTTGTACATCTATGCGGGGGAGGATTTGCCCGAAGCTGAAACTGTAAAGCCCAAAACCATAACAAGTGAGGAGGCTGATTATCTTTATGACAAACTCGCTGACGCAGATGTAAATATTGAAGCCCTGTGCAAGCAGTACAGAGTGAAGCGGCTGCAGGATTTGACCCCCGAGGCATATATAAACATTATGGGGAAATTAAAGTGAAGGGCAGCGGAGACAAAAACAGGTTAATGCAGGCGGTTCTTTTTTATAAATGCGAACCCGGCGACATTTTAGAATGGGAAATCAATCTGCAGGGCGAAAAAAGATCATTGGACGCGAACAATTATGCGTGGGCCTTATTGGACAAGATAGCCCAAAAAATGCGCTCAACGAAGTGGGAGATCTATCTGCAAATGATTGAGGACTATGGAACATTTGTATACGCACCCTGTTTTGAAAAGGATATACCGCAAATGCAAAAAGTGTTTCGGGTAGTGCGTGACCGTGGGGTGGTTGAATTAACCACCCCGAGCGGAAAAAAAGTGTTCTGTCATCAATTACAAATGTATAAAGGTTCTTCGATGTTTGACACAAAGGAAATGAGCCGGTTTATTGATGGGATCATTTACGAAGCGCAAAAGTTGGGAATACAAACGGACACACCGGACGAAATCGAAAGGATAAAAGCAGCATGGAAAAAATAATTTGGGATTATCAAACAGACTGCTGCTATGTATGCGGAACAAAATTTAACCTGCATACACATCATATATTCCCCGGCAGAAATCGCAAAGTGAGCGACGAATGGAACATGACTATAAAGTTGTGTGCATACCATCATAATATGTCAAATAACGGCATACATTTTGACAAAGAATTAGACCTGCAGGTGCGGCAGATGGCCCAACGGGAATTTGAAAAACGTTACGGGCATGAAAAATTTATGAAATTGATTGGAAGGAATTATTTATGAACAGAGTTGTTTTAATGGGCAGATTAACCCGCGACCCGGACATTAGATACACGCAGGGCGAAAACAGTATGGCGGTCGCCCGGTACACGTTAGCGGTAGACCGCAGAACAAAGGAAAAGGAAACAGATTTTATTAGCTGCGTTGCATTTGGCAAGAATGCAGAGTTTGCAGACAAGTATTTAAAGCAGGGAACAAAAATTGTGATCTGCGGAAGGCTGCAAACAGGATCATACACAAACAGGGAGGGACAGAAAGTATATACGACCGACGTTGTGATTGATGAACAGGAATTTGCAGAAAGCAAAAGCACCGCGACAAACGCACAAAAAGGCACCGACAACCGCGCAAACGGTGCAGAGCATACAGATACACCCTCTAACATTGCCGAGGGCTTTATGGCTATCCCGGACAACGTAGACAGCGAAGGGCTGCCGTTTAACTAATGGGAGCGGCGCAGCAGCGCAAGGGCGCAAAGGGCGAAAGAGAGTTGGCGCAAATCCTGCGGGATATGTACGGATATGAAACGAAGCGCGGTTCGGTGTTTCAAGGAACCTCTGATGTTGTGGGGCTGCCGGGTGTACATATCGAATGCAAGCGGGTAGAGCGTTTAAACATTCACGAAGCAATGAAGCAGGCGCAGCAGGAAGCGGCAAAAAGATGTGACGGAATCCCTGCGGTATTTCACCGCAGGAACCGCACGGAATGGCTTGTAACCATGCGCCTTGAAGATTGGGTTGATCTATACGGGAGTTGGAATAATGACACAGAATGAAAAGGTGCTGCAGTATTTAAAGATTAACGGTTCTATTACATCAATGGACGCATTTAATAAGTTAAGAATAACACGGCTTTCGGCTCGTATCTATGACCTGCGGAAGATGGGGCACACAATCGGCAGCGTTTACCGCAGGGTCGAAGATGGACACGGAAACTTTTTGTATGGCTATGACACATATTATTTAAAGGGGAAGCGCGATGAATAATAAAGATCATACGCGCATTTTGGCTGATTGGGTACACCGGATAGAAGCAGAGAGCCAAAACGACCCACGAAAATACAAGGTGTTAATGGTTGCGCTGATTGAGTACGCATTTGACGGAACAGAAAATCCGTTTTTAAAAAAATGGATGAAATCCGCTGTTGATACAGAAGAAAAAGAAAAGTTAAGAACATACGCAGAATATAAAAAGTGGAGGGCGGAAGTATTAAAAAGGGATCACTTTACCTGTGCGGTATGCGGGCAGGTTGGCGGAAGGCTTGATGTTCATCATATAAAGCCATTTGCCGAATATCCCGAATACCGCATTGATGTAAACAACGGAATTACGCTCTGCAAAAAGTGTCACATAGATATTCACAGGGAAAAGCGATGAAAGAAAGAAACACATTCATAATGTACACGGACGCAATCAATTACACGGAGGGGCTTACATTTGAGCAGATGGGGCAATTATATCTCGCTCAATTACAGTATGCGAACGGTGCTGATCCATCAATCGACGACCCGGAAGTAAAGGGCATATTTCGTGTATTGAAGCATTTTATGGACATAGAAACAGAAAAGTACGAAAGCAAATGCAAGCAAATGCGGGCAAATGCTACCAAAAGCACCCAAAAGCATACAGACGCAATCAAAAGCGGGCAAATCGAGAGTGATAATGATAATGATAATGATAATGATAATGATAATAAAAAAATATCTGCTAACGCAGATACAAAAAAGAAACCTGCCCCCAAACACAAACACGGCAAGTTTGCCCGCGTGCTATTAACGGACGATGAACTGCAGCAGCTTATAAATGATTACGGGGCAGACAATGCCCTCGCTGCGGTTGATTATTTGGACGAGTATATAGAGCGCAAAGGGTACACAGCGAAATCTCATTATTTGGCTATTAAAAGATGGGTATTTGATGCGCTGCGGGAAAACGAGATCAAGAAAAAGGAATTGGATCAGCGGGAACAAAGATTAAAACCGCAGGACAAACCCAAAGAGGGCATAACGCGGAACAATGATCTCGACGCGTGGTTAATGGAGCAGGTAAGGAGCAAAGTATGAGGGGTAAAGGCAATAATAACAAAATCAAGTGCCCCTCATGCGGGTGCCTTGACACGCGGGTATCAAATACCCGCCCCACGTTTAACCATGCGGCAATAGCACGGCGGCGGCGCTGTACGGCCTGCGGGGTTGTAATAACAACGTATGAAATAACAGATACAGATTTCAGACTGCTGAAAAATCTGCAGAAGATCAAAGAATTGATGAATTGAGAGGAGATATATAGATGAACATCGAAAGACCGGAACTGATTTGGCGCACGAGAACGCAGAGAAACCGCAGGGAAATAATTAAGGCTATAATTGTTTGCATTATCACGGCGGCGGCGGTTGTCGTGCTTGCTATGGCCCCACGCGCGGAAGAACGCGTTGAGGTTGGCATTGCCCCGCCCGAATCCAATACACAACCTAACGCTTTCAACGCGTTGAACGCGTTGGATATAGTTGAAAACCCATATCAGACAATACAGATCAGCGCGGAAGAATACAACGAACTGCGGTGGGTGCTTGCATTAGAAGCGCAGACGCAGGGCATTAAAGGCGAAGAAGCCTGCTGCGAAGTTATTTTTAACCGGTATCTTTCACAGAAAAATAATTGGGGGCAGGCAAAAGGCATTCACGGGGTTTTAATTATGCGCGGACAGTTTAGTACATATAAACACATTGGAAAGAAATCAGCGTGGGCGGTGCCGGGCAAAATGGAAGACGAAGCAATCAGCGAAACCCTGCGGAATGGTTGCGTAATACTGCCGCGAATGAGTTATGTGTATTTTGATAGTAAAGGCGGGGTAAATGGTAGGAATATAATCAAAATCGGGGGTCATTACTTCGGGGAGGAATAAATGATTTACAAACATGACGCTATAAAGGCACTTGAAGAATTTGCAGATAGTATGACAACGATTGGCGGGTCATATATCCGAACAGCAATTAAGCAGGCAATAATACCGCTCCCGGATAATGGGAGCGCTGCCGTTGAATGGATTAAGTGCTCGGAAATGATGCCCCCGGAGAATGAAATGGTATGGGTAACAATCGCGGGGCATGATGTTATTACTCGCATGGACGGGGAAACATTGGAGCAGGCCATTGACCGCATATCTAAAACACGATGGGTCACACAGGGTTTTTTTGGCAGTGATGGGTGGTACGGCGTGGACGGCTATCCGATGATGGTTAGACCGATTGCGTGGATGCCCTTGGAAAAACCGAAAGCGT